>Ga0210059_1004248_pt1 | contig 23087 bp, 16 predicted proteins | sample Ectturendosymbi2_FD_188042 | JGI IMG/M metagenome (GOLD analysis project Ga0210059, IMG submission 188042) | Ecteinascidia turbinata endosymbiont from Florida, USA - Sample 2 (SPAdes) (version 2) | ecosystem: Host-associated > Tunicates > Ascidians > Unclassified | place: Key West, Florida...
CTCCCCTGCCTGTTTCGTGTCTCTAACAGCCGCGAGCCTGAGTAACGCCTTCATCATCGCATAGGACAGCGTGAATCAGATTCACAGCTCGTGCTTGTGTGTTACAGAGTGAGAGACACGTCAACAATATGAATTGGATAGACAGTCACAGCCAAGTTGACGTGGGTGTCTCTATTGAAAGCTGCAGGATCAACCGTTTGTTCTTTGCACACGATTTAGTATTGCTAGCATCTTCTCCACAGGGTCGCCAACATGGACTTGAAAGGTTTTCAGCTGCGTGCGAACAAGCAAGAATGATAATTAGCACTAAACAGACCGACGTATTGTGTCTCTCTAGAAACCAAAGCCACAGTACGCGCTGCAAGTAAGTGGCAATACACTGCGGCAGGTGGATAAGTTCAAGAACCTTGGGAGTTGGGTGGTATTCACAAGTGACGGAAAGTAGAATAAAGAGATTGATACATGGATTGGTAAAGCAAACGCAGTTCTTCGTGAGCTTTATCGCTCTGTGTTCACAAAACGGGAGCTTTCAAATACAGCAAAGCTGTCAGTTTTTAAATCAACTCTACTTCTAATCATTACCTATGTCCATGAAACTTGGGTAATGACTTTAAAGAGTGATAACTCGAGGACCAGCGGCAGAGATCGGACCGATTGCTTCCAATCAGGCTCTGCGCCAAAGGGGGCCGCGCGCTTCGCCTACAAACATACGAAAACTCACACTTTATGTCGAATCTGCTTGTTCACTGCCGGGCCCGGCCCACTGTTTCATGGCGTGGGGCACGTTGCCAACGAAAATCAAAGAAGTGAACTGCGCGGTTTTAACACTCTCATCATAATTCGTTCTTTAATCGTAACAAGGGTCATTGTTTTTCGGTAATATGTGGCCTAGTTTTCTCAATAGCAGTTTGGAAGAGAGAGTTTTAAAGGTGTTTTCTGTTTCACTTTTCGCGTTTCGTATTTGGCAGGTCAAGTTTTAATAACTGCTGTACGATACGGTCCAATACGTTGTTGCTGTTTCAATAGTTACTGCTGCTTGTCTTCTAAAGATTAAATTTAGTTTGAGGTTGCAAATGTATGCTGCCTAAAGTCAGTCTTCACAGGAGTAACAAACACACAGTACGCGGGCGACATGTCGCCGCCAGGACATTTTGTGCTGCCCGCGATACTTTTTGGGAATTTACAAATAATTTACATTAACTTGTTTAGTTTGTTCACCGGTTTTCAAAAGTGCTCGGCAAGCGTGTCAACAAGTTCCATTTAAACGAACGTAGAGATGGCTATAGATGATTTGTCTACAACTCACGATGCCTTTCGCAGGAAATAAGATGTAAAACATGTCTCTAGTAAGGTTCAGGTACCGCCATTGTTGCATGAGCATCATAATGCGGCCCACGGGCTACTTTATAAGTAACAAAGATTATCGCAGCAATCTCATGCAGAGTAGCATCGTAATTTTTGAGATATAGCCTAACAAATTGAAAGTTGAAGAATGTCTGAAAAGGTGCAAATGTGGGTGAATTTCGTGGAACTTTTGAAGGCTATTACAGTGTCTACTATTTTCTGCTTTGAAAAATTTCTAAAATGTATGTTTATAGTTATTGGGAAATCTGCAATTACTTTATACATTTCTTTCGTGTAAGAACAGAAAATAATTTAACTTTGCGGGATATTAAAAAACTGCTCTAATAAGCGGTTGTACTCTTTTGACCGGTGCTCTAGTAAGGGTGTTTCACTGTCTGCAAGCATTATCCAAATAAAAAGTATATTGTGATAAGCAGGTGTATAATGGCGTTCTATTTTTGGTTGTAACAATCAAATTTGGGATATTTATTTTAGAATATGTTGTTTCTGTAACTAATCTAAATATCATACGTCAAAGACCAAGAGCCATAGGCTGGAAGTATCAAGTGGCAGTCAAAAGTGGGCTAGAAATACCTGAGAAAATGCAGAAAAGGCTCTAGAACAGTGGGAGTTCAGGGAAGGAATTTCTCTTTTAGTTAAGTTGCCTCTTCGTTGTAAGTGTTGTACTTCTCTTTTAAGTCGACATTGGCTGTTTCAATTATTAAGGCTATATCACTATATATTAGTAAGCTATTTAGAGGACTATTAAACGTTTTTGTTGACAAACTTTAGTGCCATTTATTTTATTTGTTTTATTTTAATATTTGCACCAGACGCAAAGTCCATAGAGCACAAGGCACACTGGTTGCACAACGCAGATTGATAAAAACCATACACTGAATGTTTAGTAACGGTGTTGGGATAGGACTACTACATTACAGACATTTCCATAGTACAGTTGTTCGCTGACTTGTAACACTTGATACAGCACTAAATCCAGAGTAGAACATGAAAATCGCACGTTAAGCATTAGCAGTTGTTCGCTAACTTGTAACACTTGATACAACACTAAATCCAGAGTACAACATGAAAATCGCACGTTAAGAATTAGAGTCCAACCCTGACCAACGCCAGGTGAAGTGCGAATGCCTTGTGCCATACACGCGTCCCCAAACTAACACTGTAACGTCCGGGTACTCAGTCACAAAGATGCGGTTGTAGTGCTCAAAGAATAAGGACATGCGTTTATTTTTTGACAACAATACTTAGCAACAAATAGTTTTGTCCCACTTTTATTAAACAATATATTGTCGTCAATAAAGACCATTGTTCCAATTGCAAACCATTGTTCCAACTAGCCTACGAACCCGACGAGGGTAGGAATGAAAGTTCTGTAAGGAAGGAATGAAAATTTTCAAAATGAGCGAAGGGAAGAATGCATCTAACAAAGTTGGCAAGCACTGCTGTAGAAGAACCACACCACAGTGAAAATGGCGACAACGTTGGCAGCCAACCTGATGATGTTATGCCAGGAAGTGAAAGTGGAAGTTTGTGTACGAGAAGTGAGATAATTCATTTCGAAATTGTTGAGTCGTCAAAGAAGGAAGCTCGCCCGTTGGTGCATCTGATGAGGCTTGCGAGGACGAAAATTCAAAGAATTTTCAGAACCATTGGTTCAACAAACGATCCTGCCACATGGCCAGGTGTCATGAGTCGGAAGGTTAGAGGCTATTTAGCCCAAAGAAGACCACTTACAATCACAACAAAAGTTTTTCCTAGAAAGGAGAGTGATGGGACACGGTTTTGTAGGTTCCACTGCAAAAAAGTACTGCCAAACGGTGAAGCGTTAGCTCGTCCACGGCTGTAATATCGGCATTGAAAAACAGAATAATTTGCTACTACTGCAAACTTTTTACGTCTGGAGGATGCGCACTCGCTCTACACTCGATACCTCCTCTCTGGTGAAGGTACCTGAACAGACAGGAGGCATTAAGTGCAGTAACTCTTGGACTTATTGACTGGTACGCGATGTTTACTTCTCTGATTTGAAACTATGGATGACCCAGACCTCCCTGCCTCCCTCTTTCACATCACCGATTTCTATCACTATGACTTGATGTATCACCTCAAAAATTTCTGCACACGCTACGAAGTGGGGCCCTGCAAACGTGTTTCCAAACGGGCCCCGCATTTGCTAAGGCCATCCCTGAGCAGAACTATCTGAGATTGCTGAAAACCGTGAGATCTTTCGGGTCCTCCTAGGGATGCTAACTCCGTGACCCTCCTGAGAAGAAGAATGGGTATAAAAATGCATGAACAATGGCAATACTCAAAATTGGCTTACACATGATTTTTGCAATTAATTGCAAATCGTAATTTTTGGCTGCATCTAGGTAGGGACCAACGCTCTACCACGTTGAAATGGCTTGCAAACGAAGCATCAGCACTGTGTTGGACATCGTGATTTGTTTTCTTTGGGATCAAGTGCTTCTCTCAAACGCAAGCATCTACTTCAGCCACATAGTCTGGACCGCACTGACAAGCTTCTGCATCACTCTCAACCTCAACGTATCTCGAGTTATCTGCATATGTAGCTGAACAGCTAACGTGTTGTTTGACGCTGCCCATCTGTTGAAATGAAGTGGATTGTTGGAAGCTTCTTTGCGGGCCGAACAAGGTTATCCCTTTTGTAGCCTATTGCTGGGATATCAGGCATTTGACTATTATTACGTTCGATAAAGCGCTTTGTCGTTGCCGGGCTTTGACACAACATTACTGCATGTTACGCCGGTAGGAGAATATATCGAACTTTTACAACTGCATCTGATATTCATATGCGCCGTTATTTCATCCGTTAACACATTGCACAAATCCGTTGACTTTACATCCAGTCCAGTATTTCAAACCAGCAGCGTTAAACTTGAAATGATTGAAATATACTTGTGTTTTTGTTTATTGCAGTACCTACGCATGTAAGTCCGTCACCGGTGTAACCAGGCTTGCATTTGCAGTCGATTGCTCCATCTTGATCTCTGGTGCATTCTGAGTTTGGGCCGCACAAGTCTCCACAGTCGCTACCCTGTCCGGTTGATGCGGTTGGAGCTGAAAGTCAAAAGTTTGGTTTGATAACATGGTGCCAAGTTTGTTGATATTGTATTGTGTAACGTCTTCACTCCCACACGCAAGGCGCTAGACTTTAAAAATGCATCGCAGTAACAAGGAATACACAAATATATGAAGGAAGTCGAGGATATATACATGGCTGTAGTAGAGGGTATACGCTTGATGGCGCTAATACAATTTGATGAAACACAAGCTTGAATGACACACGCATGAATGACGCCATCATGAATGTTATAATGTAGTACTGCGATGACTTCCAAGTACATCGATTTATAAGATACATGAGAGAGTGGGAGGCTGCGAAACACCAAGGGACATTTAGGCTGCAGACCTCCCAAGGACGAAGCTGCTTATAGTGTAAAGGGAACAGTGCTTAATAGTTAATAACAGCCTTTTGCTCTGGGTATAAAATGTAATATGTGTAATGCGGTTATACGGTTTATTGAATTAAAATGCATTGCAGGTAAGGTCAAGCCACCAGAAGAAAAGGTTTAAAGTTGTCAAATTAAACATTTACTGTTTTCACACAATCGACAATAATCGTGAATGCTAGAGAGGAAATGCGTCAAAAGCTATAGACCGCTGCAGCACCGCAATGGTGTCACGAGGTTTAAGCAGATTGAGAACCAGTCGCGCAATCATGCTTTGCGGAAAAGAACTCGTTGTCAATATATGCATGTGAACGGAAATTCTCTTGCTTTGTGTCTACAGACTAACGCATCCCACTACTTCATACAGTTTTTGTGAACGTAACAAAAATCACCACTTGGTTTATGTACACCAATCAATAAGAACACGAAGTATGTATCTAGCAGCCGAGTAATACATATTTCTTATACTCTGCCGAAAAAAGTGCCAAACACGTTTTATTTTTTATTCCTGAAGGAATTCCTGACCAGATTTCTATTGCACTATATTTTATCATTTTAGCACCTGAGTTTGAACGTACGTTTGGTAAAGCAAATTGTCGAGTTTTGATTTGTCTTGTATTATATGAATGAACATCTGTAATGAGTTTAAAATAATTGTTAAACGTAGCAGGTAACTGAGAGTTAGTATATTTGTACATGAATTTGCTCACTTCAAGAGTTGGAGAATTTTTTGCCTTTTATAAATGGTAGTAACTTTGTTATTCAAAAGGTTGTTTGTGTTTAAGCATCTCATGGTTCGGTTTTAAGACAACCGATGTTGGCTGTAAATGACATGAAGCTGCTTTTCCCCAGGCAAGAATCCCATACTGTGTTCGTGAGTTTATTAAGCTGTGATATAACATATGTATTGCGTGGTTATTAACATACTGTTTAACTTTGTACATTACACCAACATATTTGGATACAGTACAACACAACTGTTTACAATGCTCTTTCCAAGTCAGTTTTTCATCTACAATTACTCCAAGGTACTTGTAAGTCAAAGCTGTTTCAATACGATTACTGTTTGCATTTATTACGAAGGATTCTGTGCTTACATGTTTGTTTGTGATCTACATATATTTTGTTTTGGAAATATTTAGTGAAAGTTTGTTTGCAGTTAGCCGATCCATTACTTTTGTCTAACTTGCAAAGTCAAGTTTCGGTGCAAAAACTTCTCACTGTTGCTCGAATGAAAAAAAAAAACTTTTTAGGAAACTGGAACTTTTAATCGATGAAACAGAATTGCTGCTTTTGCGGTCAGTAGCAAAACTTCAATCAGTTTGATAAAATAAATCTGCCACAAAAAAACAGAAGTTTCTCATCATAGGCAAAAGAAAACAGTTTATTTGCTGTAACGTTCTTGGTCCACTAACCACTTACCGACAAGTCACAGTTTGACCCTGACAAACACAGGCCTTTCACAAACAAAACACCAGCTCAATGGGAATCCTGCAACGTACACTGCAGGCGTCAATTCGAAGTGTGGTAGAGCGAAAATGCTTGGCTCACCTATGCAAGCATTTCCAGCGACAATGTAGCCTGGATTGCATCTACAGCCTCCTGTATTCCCGTCCAGCTGCACACATACCGAGTTTTCTGGACAGGCAGCTGTGCAAGTAACCTGAGTTCCCCGACCAGGCTCTACGAAAAAACATCAGTCTCTCAAATTATGTTTTCTGATGATCTACTTACAAAAACTGCAGGGTTACTAGCACGGTCCGAAAACATTTTGCTCGTGCAGTTTCGAAGCAGGCAGCTCAGTGAGAATTTTTAAGAACAATTGATAGTGGCAAGCTCATCGTCAAACTGAAGCTTCACCACTATTTAACGGATTTGCGGTGAGGCGGCCACCAGGATCACTGCATTCACAAAATATTTGATTCAGTACATTTTGGACAAGCATACAGTTCTGATATTTGTACTATTACTCAAGTAAAATGGTTACTCATTGTCATGGGCGAGGGAGGAGTGTGCAGGGAGTGGAGAAGCCCCCGGGTTTTGAAAAATTTTATATGTTCCTATTAACTTAAGTAGAAAACGCTTTTATCTTTGTTTCGAGTTGGTGAAATGAAATGTTACCACTGCTGGGTCCCTGTGCAAAAATCATTTTGGTCACTCCCTGGAAAAAAACACTATTGCCGCACCCGTTGAAGAAAACCTTCCGACGCTCATGCTCATTGATAATTTAAAGTGGTGTGGGAAATTGCCACATTGCCTTATCGAGAAAAGGACGCATAGAACTTTCAAACAACAGCAAGTTTTTAAGGGGCACAGCCTCTTGCCGAGCGGTATATGTGTTGCCAAATGTACCAGAAAGGTAGGAACACAAATCAAATAAAGTAATACAATTCTAAGAAACAACAGATTGTTCAGGGAATCAATCACCTGCTGTGCATGTGAATCCATCACCAACGTAACCAGGCTTGCACCGGCAAGAAGGTGATTGTGATCCATTTCCAATCAATGTGCATATGGCATTCGGGTCACAGAAAGATCTGCACTTTTCGATGTTTGGAACTCCGATCTCTAAGTTTTTTGGGAAAACGTATTGTTAATTTGTAGTTTGTACATCAACCACAACAGCTTATCACTTGTCCCAATAGAGTTATCTTAAAACAGCATTTCAAGCCTTTATTATCCTCTTTTTTGTGAAGAGTCATCTACACGGCACTTTTTGTTTCACTGGATGCTTTTATCCCTCGGACCACTGCTTGTTCATCGCTGGAACAGTTCATCGCTTGTTCATCGCTGGAACAGTTACCCAATTTTCGGGAGCCAGCACATTGGGCAGGCTAAATAGTTCATGGTCTTTAAACTGTTTACTAAAAGCTCGAACTTGGTTACTTTCAGCTCTCATAGTCTGTTCTGTTTAAGCGAATATAGTTGACAGAAGCTTGATTACTGAAACAGCGAGTGAGAGACAATTTTCAATTTCACTTCAGTCAATGCAACTTTAGTTTTTACCACTCACACGAAAAAATCCTACAGGCCCCTTAACCCTTTGAAATTTTGCCTTGAGGGATTTCATATGCCTAGTTCGACCAATGTTAGCAATAAAGTGCATCTTTTTTCAATTAAACCGCGTTTTTGTTTTTGTTAAAAAAATTATTCTCAAGTCTCAACAACATATACATAGCTCTATAACGTCTGTTAATACTGTGTAGAGCAACGTTGATTAAAAATACTAAAAGAGATAGAAAAGTACTGTTTTAGAGTTCCATATAATCAAGCTAGCCGATTAAGCTTTTCGGAAACTTTGTAGATGTCTTGACGCCGATGAATATCTTCATGAATGAATTACCAATAAACAGCTTCAGCAAAAGAGCGCTTCACGAAGTTTTAAGATTGTGTTTAAAAAAACAAAGTAAATTTTGTTGTTGCTTTGCAGTAGAATTCACGGCTCACCGACACAAGTTTGTCCGTCGCCAGTGTAGCCTGCTTTGCATCGGCAGGTGGAAGCGTCGCCGCCCACAAAAACGCACTCTGCATTCTCTCCACACACAGCAGTGCACTGGCTTGTTGGTAGGCTTCCAGAAACTAAGTAACACACGCAGAGGTTTTGAGGATCAACGTCTTAAAAATATTCTCCACATTCAAAACACTGCTGTCGAAAGATGTGCTCGATCGGATTGGGACGTACGGAGACCATGTGGTGGTATGGCGTCTCCGTTGAATTTGTTTATGACAGCCTTTTTGGCAATATTCACTACTATACATGCAAGACTCGGGGCATATCTCGTAAATGTTTGTAAACATTAGTCAATTCCTTGCGTTTAACTGCAACCAACTCAGTATTCTCAGTTGTGCTTATTGCGGTATTTATGCAGTGTTTTGTGTGTCATCATGTGTGTAACATTCTGAATATATGACTGTGTACAAATTCCCTTCAAGTTGCATTTCATACAGCACCTCGTAGTGTGTTTTTAATTTATCTGATCAACGCTAGCACCTCATTTTGTTTCAGCCCGTGGTGCTTAACCGCGGCACTGGAAGCGGACATCTAATTTATAACTGTAGATCTCTGGGGCCTGATTCCTTTTCTGTAAACTTAAAGTGGCAGAATTGACAGAGATTCTCTAAAGAAAGTATATGTGTTGTTCTTTTTTCAAAGAAATTATCCGTGTCTTTTAAGGCACCACTTTGCAAGTTCACGTAAAGTTTACGTGTAAACCATCGCTTGCTCTGTGTAGATGGTTTACGTCGTAAACCATCGCTTGATCTGTGTAGATTGTTTGTAAACCATCGCTGAATCTATGTAGATCAAGATAACGCGGTGTGTTCTTGCTCAAGCCCAAACTTGTTAAGCGGAAACGAAAGTGTTCGCAGCTATGATGGACGCGCAAATACATCGGGTAAGTTTTCTATGTTTTTCGCCATGGCAGGCATAAAAGCGCTTGCGCGCCTGCATTTGGGCAAAACGAAGCACTTTTATCTAGTGTAGTTTTTCATCATGTCACTCGTCAGCTTTTGCTTGAAATTTTCAGGGCTAAGTAAATTCCGTGAAATCGATTTCCTATTAAAACCATTTGCTGATTGTTTCCGATTCGACTCTGTCGCCTTTGTGGAGAGACTGTCTCAATAATTGCTGGAATGTGGACATGCGCAAGACCGAATCTTCCAAAAATGATAAACGCAGAGTATGGCGTACAGATTCCTAAAAAGCTCATAGCAAACCTAGAGCCTTCAAATTCTCTCCTTTTTCTAACTGTCGCTAATTATGTTTTTTATTTTTAAGTACCGAAGTTTCGCCAACTTGTACAATTGTTTACCTTCTGAACCACGTTGCTTCGCGATACAGGGTTGTTTACTATTTTCGCTCATGTAACTATGACCAGAATCAAAATCAGCAGGTAGTAGCATATGTTGTAATAAAGCAAGCAGCAGAAAAGATGTAATTGTAAAGACTGACTGGGCTGCATACGCTGCGTAAAAGCCGCTTTTCAATAACGGACTGCAAGCTGTGAATGTTCTCCTGCTTGCGGACCGCTGCGGATGCAGTACTTGAAGGGAAAAGCAAAAAAATCCAGACCCCCCAAAGACATATGAACTGCACGATGCAATGAAATTTGCAGATGGTGAAAAAGTTTGCACCCCGGCTTTCTGTTAAATCCCGGATTTCTGTAAAATGGCGCGAACGGTGGTTTGTCTACGGCAGTGGTTATTAACGCGGTCCCCAGTGAAAAATCTGGGGATCGCCTGAAGGAATACCAAAGTGTTTTCATTTGATCTTCAGATGCACAAACAACAGTGACCACCACTTTGATTAATTACGTGACCGCAGATGAGGAGTCCCAGCAAGGAAAGTTTATCTGAAACAAAAGCTCACTCCCGTTAAACGTTTTTCGTTAATTAGCACCAAGGCAGAAGTCGACTACCTTTTTTTGCTTCGAAGCTAAATTTCCTCGTATTTTTAAGAAATTGGTTTTCTGGTGGCGTAGACGTTACAGGCGGTTTTTAAAATACGAAAACAGTAAAAATTTCTTACATAGCAGCGAACCCCACGTAACACAACCCTACAATCAAGTGTTACGTTGTTACAACGATAAAGTAACTTTATCATCAGGGGCTAGTCACTAGCCTCTAGTGTATCGGCTTACTGCTGCTTGTTGCAAAATTACGCACTAGCTAACTTGGTAAAAATGCTTTTAAATGTCATGCGTCAGCAATCCGATACCAGCAGTGAAGTTTTCTGCTACACAGCTGCGGCCATGAATGTCATGCTTAAAAGCTCAAAAACACGTTCTTCTCAAAACTTGTAGTAAGCGTTTACACAAACGTGACTGTTGCTAAAAATAACCTGAAGTTAGAAAAGAATTCAAAAACGTCAAACAATTCATGACTAGTTACTATTATACCTGTACAAGATTTTGCAGTATTTTTTGAAACAACTTTTGTCTCCAGTTAGTTGTTGACAAAGACATCCATAAAATTTCCCTATTATTAAAACTTAATAAAATCACTGCGTAACGTGTTGCTAAATGCATTGAGAACAAAAATTATATGCTTAAAAACAGTAACAGCTTAGGAAATATTTAGCGTTAGATCTGTCGATATAGTCACCTAATTGCATTCAATGCGAAGTTTGTTCCAGGACTTCTTTTGAAAGTTTTTCATTGTTTGAAAAGTACGTCTACGAAGTAGTTTTTAATTTCACACACAATGGCGAACTCAAGTCAATCTGTTCCGTAGTTTACAGTTTGTGATGTTCATGCTTGAAAAAACTGAATTGCAAAGTCAAGTCGACCGAAAGATTGGCAAAATCCCATTGCACAGTTATTTATATTTCTACAAGAATCATGCAAACAATTCCAGGCCTCAAAGACAAGTTGATCCCGTTTTTACAATTCGTTTAATTTTCTCCATTTTTTTTGTGAAAGTGCTGACCGATCCTTGTCGAAGTTTCCAATGTCCGTTACCAGATGTTCAAACTTGGACTTCCACAGGATTTTCTCTCGTAACTTTTCCAATTTTGACTCCAGTCCCTCTCGATTTACATTTTGAAAGGAAGAAAAATCTAAGGCAATTATGTCTGCTTCGAATGGTTGAATGTAAAATAGCCTAGATGGTTTTGCTGGCGAAAATCTTGGAAAAGACCTTCTAAAGCAGTTTTGATTTCATCAAAGGCATGCACAAAACACTCTGTATTCAGGTATTGCCGGATGGTTTGTTTGTATATATTTAAGCAGGGGAAACATTGGAAATCGTTGTTAAGATCTTTGACGAACAAGATAAGCTTTCTTTCGAAGAGCAGGGATAGTTTGCTTAAGACTGCTGAGATATTGTGTAACATCTTCCAAAAAGTAAAACTTCCGTAACCACTCGTCGGATGTCAATTCGGGAAACTCAAGACCCTTTCCAGTCAGAAAAATTTTACTTTCCTCCGAGCATGCTGGGTCTTTCTACCTGTCCTCAGAAAAGCCATTGGCGTTGTTATGTAAAATGATGTCAGAATATTCACTGGAAAAAATGTCGAAAAACATTGATTGCTGAGGTACACACGCCGTGTTCCCTCTAAGAAAATTTTACACTGAGCAAATGTTTCTTTATGTGAGCATGCAATTGCGCAGCTATTTAGACACACAACTAGTGAAGCGTTTTAAGCGATGAAAGGGCTGTGCGGATAGGCCTATATGCAGTTTATGTGCGATATTAAAATTGGCATGCGGCAAATGCACGAGAATGTGATTTCACTGCGCAAATGGTCTGGTGGTACTGCGCATTTGCGCAGTTGCCCACCTTAGAGGGAACATTGTACACAAAGTTCTCAAATAGTCCTTGAACGATGTACTCCGGCTAAAAGTTGAAGATCGCTGCATCAGAGCACGTGTGCTCTCACAGTCATTATCGCAAGACAGTGGTTCCCAAACTTTATCTACTCGCGTAACATTTTTGCACTTCGCAGAGTTCTCGCACCATCACAATTAGAAAACTCCAGAAATCACAATGAAACAGTCAAAGGCAAGAACGTTTAATGAATATCTTTTAATAGGGAATTTATCAGCTAGAGCAGGGGTTCCCAACGTGGGGTACAGGTACCCCTAGTGGTACATTTGCCTATCAGAAGAGGTGCATTTAAGGTTGGCAACAGAAGGGGAAAATATATATGTAAATTATTTATTTCCAAATATTCATCCATATATCAGTGAATATAGTTTTCAGAAAACTTTTTATGCTTATTGTTAAAAAAATCTATGATTAGTCATGATAAAATATTTTGTCATGTGTAATTGTAGGGGTACATGCTCATCTGTCGAAATGCTGGAGGGGTACATGGTCTGATAGAGGTTGGGCACCCCTGAACTAGAGGTTGAAAATCTCAAAATTGAAAACAAAATGCAACACAGTTTCAATGAAATGAACGAGGTTGCCTTTTCTAAGCCTGTTGGTCGATCCGGAATCATTGGCAGCGTATTGGAAATCATCCTCAGACGCAGCAAGGACGACCCAACAAGACGTCAATGCATCTATGACGTAGTGTGAAATTTTACACTCTGCGTCATGGGTGTCAATTAAAGTAATGCTTATTACGCTTTCTAGAAGATCGTATACATTTATTTACTGTTGTTTTTTATTTCTAGAAAACTTAAATAATTTTCTCGGTACCACCTGGAAGACGCTTGTTATAATTGTGAACTTTTCAGTTGCTGCCATTGACAATTACTGTATGCTTATCCGATGGAGTCGTCGGTTAGTAAATAATTATACTTTGAGGAACCTCTTAGAACTAGATCAAGCAATGAACTGGGCAAACAAACGCAATATACCACCAAGAGTTAAAAAGTTGGACGGAATGGTTGCGAACGATAAGTGAATTAAATCTGGGACATAAAGTGATAAATAGATAAAAAAAGTATTTGCGATACAGCTTTTTACAACTGATGTAGGCCGGGCATTGAACCAAGTTTTTATCTTTTTTGTACCCTTCCTAAACATCCTTGTGCGCACAAAGACTTCTTGAAATACAGTATTGCAATCAGTGCCTCGGTGGAAATAGCCGTGACTAAGAATTTCTTCCGCTTGAAAACATCAAAAAAGCTTTCAGATGTTCTTGGTCAGGGGTTCACAACCTTCTCGCTGATGCCGAGTGGCGTTTATTTTTATGAATGACGGCCGCCTGTGAGTTCAGGATACTTTTATTTTCTGGGACCCGATTTCTCTGATTGTAGAGACCCGATTTTCTCTGATTCTAGAGTCCCGATGACAATTTTCGCTGATTCCAGGGACCCGATTTTCAATTTGAAAAAAAACCTGCAGTAGACAATGCGTTTTTATTAATGCATGGCCGCAGATTGTGAACCACATGTTCTAGATCAGCTATGTCCAACCCAAATGGCTTTTAGAGCCAAAAATAATGTCACTGCCTTGACCAGGGCCGCACGTTGAACAGCTTACATTGATCTTAGCAAACTAAATTGAGTTTAAGCTAATGTACTGAAAGCGTTCGAATCCTAATTGCAATGGTAACAGACGTGGTAAAGTGGCACTCAGACCACCTGCATTAAAATTTCAAATTGAAGACCATGAAAATAAGGACAGGTTGTCAGTATGTAGGATACTTTTACTACAGCGAACACCTAAACTGGGCCGCACAAAACCTTCGACTGGGCCGCGGGTTGGACATAGCTGTTCTAGATGAACAATGATTTTTTTTATTCGAACTTAAAAACCAGATTGTCAATAAAATTTGTTACAAAGCTTTTATTTGTAGAGTGATGCCTTGCCTACACCCTCTTCATAAATCGTACGCAAAATGTGACCTTCAAGTGAAGTTATCAAATCTACCAACTAAGAGAAAATATCAAATTCTCGTTCAGTCAATAAAAGCAAAGGTCTCGTAGGATGGATCGCTGTGATAAAGGCAATTTGCAGCAATCAACCATTCTGGTAAAAATCGATAACACTCCGTTGTAGTCGCAGAGGTCAGCCTCTAGAGGTCAGAGGTCAGCCTCTACAGCCTAACTGGTGTTCCACTTCAGCTTAACCGACTTCACTTTTGTTCTGTTGCACTTACAGTTCTGTGACATGCAATCTCAAGATGTTTCTTTCCCAGCCTTGCCATGTTATTCTAAGTCACAACGACCCGTTTGTGCGTATTAGGGCTTCTCAGAAAGATGTCTGCGGACAGTGCTTTAGGCGCTTTGAGAGATCGAAGCGGTTTCCCAAATTCCTCCAACGGTTTCTCAAAATGCAGTAGAACCTCTCTTCATAACCACGATCCACCACCAAAATACACTACAACCTCTCATTATGACCATCTCGGTATTCAGATAAAATAGTTGCGGTCTCTCAAAAAGTCTGAACGGTCACCAATATCGAACTTCAAAACACTCTGCGGATACTGTGCGCGGGCACTTGCAGGTATGCCTGTGTTCGTGTTGCGTATGGTCATCAGTGGGGCAAGTTTTTGTTGCAGTAAAAAAGTGAGAAAGTTGCATTTATTTTCAACGACAGTTGCATTTATGCGCAAACATTGCAAACAACAGTAATTTACTCAAGCGGTTTATTTACATACAATGCTAAATATTTCCAAACATTTTTTTGAGAAATGGCGGTCTTTTGCCAAATGTTTGCCAAGCATGCTAAAACTTCTCTCCACAGTGTATGAAGTTGCTTGGCAATTTAACTATTCGGCATACGGTTCTAGACTGATGTTTGGCCGGATCATTTTCACAATTGCTTTTAGGTCACTATTAAGTTCAAGTCGGTGATCTAAATACAAATTTATTCCAGCTGGAGCGCTGCCAAATTCAAATATGTAGCCTCTTTCATAGGCTTGAGCAATGGTATATTTGGGCTCTCTGCTCTTTGTATTTCATCAATGAGTTTGATGTAACTAAGCTGTCTCAAAAGAATTTGACTGCAAAAGACTTGACACAACCCATTTTGTTTGCGCGGATTTGGCAAAAGCCAAGATTTTCCGCAATTCCACCTCTAATTGATTTCGGGCACTGTCGTACTTGGCTGGCAGGGCTCTCACAAATGAAACTCCAAAAATCCCTAGAACAGTACCAACAAATCCCTAAATATGTGATGGTGCAACATAAACTCAGAGTGCCAACGATAAATGTCAAAAATATAACGAAATATGATTTGCAAAATAAACTGAAATAGTTCATTTTACACATTTTCATACTTTCTCCGAAAATCCCTAAAAAGGGTCAATCTAGGAACAAAATCCCAAAAAGTGCATTGTTGGCTGGGGTTGTAAAACTTCTAGCTTGCAAACCAGCTGTTTCGTCATAGATACATTGAGACGCAGCTAATCCGTCATATAGCTCTTTTTCATGCAATCAAAAAAATATAACTACGGTAACTGAAATAAGTTTTTAGTATCTTTTTTTAATTACACTTTTACATTTTGCGTAATACTTGATAAAAATTGCAGTAAAAATTTGCATATAAAAATTGAAAAAGTTGCAATGTAAAATTCCTGGAAACAGCTCAAAACATTGAACTACATATATTTTGAGTATTTATGAACCTGTTGGAAGCTGTAAGAAAAGCTGCAAAAGTTGCAAAAATGAGTCTGTCCATGTGGACGTCGCTGGTGCGTGCCAGGGTTTATTTCTGTGGATTTACTTGTTCACGGTGGCAAATGCTGCCGTCGAGTTGATATTGTTGATCTGCCGCTTTGCTGCAGTTAATTGCGTTTTTCTGCTTGCGCGTAGAAAACCATTTTAGGTCTGTCTGTTCCGTTGTTGCTGGTTCACAAGATGCGGTGGAATTATTCAACAAGTCGTTGTGGCAGGACCGTAGCCAGGCTTTAATGTTTTTTTGGGGAAAATACATTTTAGGGTGGCAAGATTTTTGTTTTCGTTATATGTTTAAAACAAACTGTATAAACACTTTTCTGACCACAATAAAATTTGTGAGGGCACAAAAAAGTGTGTTGGTGCACTGCCCCCAAGCGCCCCGTGGCTGCGGGCTTGCGCTGTGGGCTTTTAGATTATAAGTTGCAAAAAGCATATTCCGTGCGCTTACCTTGAACGGACCCCAAAACAGTATTCTGCACCTATTTCATTGACTAACTACGTTATGCAGCTTGTGTGCCTACGGTGCATGTCTTCAATGAACTTCATTTGACTCATACAATAAACTACAGTAAAACAACCCGTCTTTGGAAACCTTGTTTCTTCTAGCTAATTGTGCCTTTGGCACCTAAATTGACATACGCTGACCGAAAGAAGCATGATTGCTTCATGCGATGACATTGCAAGCTTGCTATTGTGTTCACCTAAATTTTGAAGGGTTTCAGAATGTTAGTTGTTTTTCGAAGTGCCTTACTTGGTCGGAGACACAAACTCCGTTCTGTGGTATTTCAAGAACGTGTTTATGCTCACCTTGTAGGCTACTTTATTTGGAAATGTGTGCGATTTGAGCCTGCAGGTATGCCCAAGTTTTGTTGCATGACAACGAGGTGCTACTTAAGTGCAAGCCTCTCTTCTGTAACATGATATGGTGAGTATATTTTCTGTGCCTGTATTATTTCATCTCAAGCCACAGGGCTGAAACCCGACGTTCAATAAAACCTTATACAGTTTTAATGTTTGATAAAACAAATTGGAATTTAGTTAAAGGATTGATAATAGTTTGACTCCATACAAATTGTTTAATACTGTTAATTAAACTTCCAAGAAACTTGAATCAGTGCGACTAACGCGTATAATGAATAGTCAGCGAAGGCTTCGTAATTAATCCTAAGGCAGGTCGCGAGTAACACTGCAATTGCGGTGAAGATATCAGACATGTGTAGGCGGCGATTTAGCAGTTAGGTTTCAATGCTAATCTGATTTTGTAGTGATCACTGTACGTTGGATGGAACGCAACTTTGCTACATGAGCAAGATGTCAGATAGGCAGTGGCCAATGTCTGTGGCACAACTAACATTTTCAGGTTGAATGGTTTGCTGAACCTATTCAATTTTCTTCGAGCCAAAGAGTTTTTGCTGCAACAGTCAGAAGGCAAAGACATGCTTGAAATCTGATTGCAGAACCAGTCAACGCAGAACAGTAAATTATAAATATTTTGCTCAACTGTTGTGGTTAACATGACGTGGACATTTGTATGCGAACATCGGCGTCTGTGGAGATAGAAAACGTCGCCAATGTTCAAAACTTGTTGAACGTGTTTGAAAAAGCGCAACCCGTCTTGTCTACGCCATTGACAAATTTTGAAATGAGACTACATGGTCCTACCTAATGTAAACCTTACATGGATTAAGATAAATTGTGCGGCCAAGTTTTATTTTTAATTTAGTTCGCAAAATAAGGGAAAGGGCTCTTACGAAAAACTGTTGCACAAACCATTTTGCTCTTGAGTCGTGATTCCACTCACGAAGCAACATGAACGTATCAGGAAATATTGCTTAAACAAACTAAACAGCTAATAGCTATGACGTCCAAGAGTTTCTAAAATTTCCAAGATTTTTAAACATAATTTGTTTCGGGAACACCTACTGCGTGCTGATAGTTTCATGTAGAACTATAGATGACTTTAATATTTTCTGTTAAGCAGGTGGATGATTCTATACATTTAGATGGCTAGCCTTTTCTAGAAAGGAAAGTGCCTCGTCTGAGATCGTCTCTTCGTCAGCCTCAAAAAGTCGTATTTGTTGTTTTTCATTTACTTGTAATAACCGCAAAACCGCACGCTTTTTACCTAGAGAAACACTACCGACCGCGTGAAGACAACACTGACTAGCTATCAGAAATATTTTGAAATGTTAGGTCTAGCAGTGATCATGGACTGCACAGTTTTCAAGAAAATCCATTTAGCTGCAAATACAATATTTACTTGTTCTGCTGTGCAGTAGTGCTGCTTGTACGAAGGATATATTGCGCAAGGCTATGCATTTAAGATAATCTTCAAAGCTCAAGTATGTACTTTCCACGATGGGCGTAATTTTTAATAGGAAATCGATTTCACGTAAAATTACGCATCCTCAGTCCTGAAAATTACAAGCAAAGCTTACAGGTGAAAAGTTGAAAGGCTGAAGTAACAGCAGAGAAAAAAACAAACTCAAGACTATAATTAAAAATCTTCAAAGCTGTTACACTAAAGGAAAAATAAAAAATGGCAAAGAACAAATCTCAATTCAGGAACTTTGGCGAAAACCTGGAAAGTCCACCAGGCAGTTAATTGATGACGTGAGCTTACGGCCATATACAGTCTCTTTACCTGGAACGCAAGATATCCCATTGCTTCGGTAACCTTGGTTGCAAATGCACTGGTATCTGTATGTTGATACTCTGACGCACACTGCGTTTGCATCACATCTGCTGCGGCAATTGTCCTGTCCTGCAGACAAATAAAAATTTTCAATCAACATTGCAAGTTAATTTGATGGCAGGTCAACGTCTGTAAAACATAGTAAGAATTGAGGCGCGTGACATTCTCATGCTGTTCATTTCTTGAAAATTGACTTCAGCGAAAATTTCGAAGTTTGAGGTAGGAACGTTGTTCTTCTTTTGATCCTTCTAAGTAGGATAGATTGGACAAAATTGTACTAATGTAAACCTTGTAAGCAATGTTCCCTCTATGAAAATTTACACTGAGCAAATGTTTAACTGCGCAACTAAGCAGACGAACAACCAGTAAAGCATTTCAAGCGGTAAAAGGGCTATGCGGCACACGATATTAAATTTGGAATGTTGCAAGTGCGCGAGAATGAGATTTCACTTCGCAAATGGTTTGGTGGTTCTGCTCAGTTGCGCACCTCAGAGGGAATATTGCTTTTAAGCCAACGCACATTTTTGTACCAAGAAAAGTTTCAACGGTTCTTTAATATTGCAGAACCCTAAAAATTCAACGGTATTTTAATATTGTACAACCCTAAAAATTACATTTTTTTTCTTATTCACTCTTAGTTTGAGATATTCTACATTTTTGTTTTTTTGAGATATTCTACATTTTTGTGTGTTCTGTGTGACTAAAACAAATTATAACCCAAGCTGCAATCTTCGTGTATTGTGACAGACTGCACAAAGCATGGATCTTATATGATTTTGTGAATGTTCGGTCCATCAAAAATGTCTGCTTTCAGCTTTTCAACAGTCAAAGCAGGAAATGCTCTGCAAATACAACGGAACCAGCCCCAGTTGCAGGCAAAGCATCTACAAATTTCTTCAACACTCCCACTTTGACATGTAATGCTGGAATGATGTTTTTTCCTTGGGAACTAAAAGTTCGTTGACGTTGGCTTCCCCAGCCCTCCTGGAATCTCTAGCAAGCCAATTTTCTACCAGTGATTATTACGCGTTCAGCTGTCCCACATCCACAGGCGAATAAAACTTGAATATTTTAAATAGCCGCTTTGCTGGCCATTCAAACATTTACCATTTTCAAGTCTACACAGATTAACCAGTGGCGAGAGTAAAAATACAACTTCTGTAATAATATTTCATTGTTGTTGTAGTCTTCCTTTAGTTTTGCAGAATGGCCAGTTGGTACAGATGCATATATCTGTTACCGTTATGTAGCAATACACACTTTAAGTATCTTTTCGAAGTGTCTAAGAAAAATTGCCACTCTTGAGCTCTATATTGTGGCACTGCCATTTTGAACAGAAACCTTTCGATGCCTTTGCAGTGTAACAGAACAATCACATTGTTCACTACATGTAAAAAAACTTAAAGTCACAACAACAGAACTTGAAGGGCGAATTGGAGACTAATTGAAATACTGCTGAATGGCTGCTAGGTTGGACAGCTGCTGGGAGACTGACAATACAACAGACTCAGCCAAAGAAATCCGAAATCAACGAAGCATGAAAAACGTCAGAAATACGTCAGAACTTCAAAAGTAATCGGATTGGAAGCTTATAAATAAACATGGTAGTCCTTCCCAGCAACACAGGAAATACAAACACCTTTAGGTAAATTGTAGGGACTTTCCCAGTGACAATGTAGCGCTTCCTAACAACACAGGAAGTGCAAATACCTGTAGGTAAAATATGGGGATTTTTTCAGTAACAACAAACACCTACTAGGTGATTACATAACTATCATGTAACCTTACATAAAACAAACATGGCGTCGTTTCCTAGGCAACGATAAATCATATACTAATCATACACTAATAAAGCAGGTGTCACACACTGATCATGCAGGTGTCACACACTAATAAAGCAGGTGTCACACACTAATAAAGTAGGTGTCATACACTGATCATGCAGGTGTCATACACTAATAAAGCATGTACCAATCATGCTTTGATCATGCAAGTTACCTGGGAAACGGTTGTTAAATTATTTAAGGAAATACATGCGCCTAAGGCGTGACTTTTTCCTATAAAAAGGGCTAGATTTACAAGCCCAAGAGAGAGTGTTGCTAGCATCACCTGAAGGACTGGTAAAGTCGTTCCTGACGGCTTCACTCTCCTTCCTTGGTCTACACCATCTTTGAATGGTTTAGCCATTGAAGTAAATTCGAGGCTCTGCCTTACTGCCACCTTAGCTCGACGGATGGTTTGTGAGTGCTACTTTGCCGATTGATCGTTCGCATCGTCCCCTTAGTAACTTGAGTTCTCAGACTAGAAACAGTTGTCAATGACCTGTCTTTTAGTCAACACTAGTGGCTTGTCCGGGGGAACCTATGACGTTCAGGACCACAAATTTGGTTTGTCCAAATTACTCGCTGCCACATGGACTGATATTGTCAAAAGGCCGATGCCTTGCTCAGTCCTAGTGGAACTCTCCCGACAGTCTTGTGGATCGATATTGTCAAAAGGCAATTTATTGCCTTGCTCGATCCCTAGACACGCTCCTGCCACATGGACTGATATTGTCAAAAGGCAGCTTGTTCCCTTGCTCAGTCCTAGTGGAATTCTGCCACGCCATTTCGTCCTCTGGATTGATATTGTCAAAAGGCAATTTATTGCCTTGTTCAATCCTAAGGCGAATCTCTGTCACCCTGTCCCGTTAAATTGGCGTTAGAATAGGTATTCCCTGTCACTCTGTTTCACAGAACGGTTTGTTCGGGACACCCCTTAAACAAACAGTTTCATAAAAATAGCTTGTCAAATCTCTGTTACTATGAACCATAAGTTCTAGATAACATACTTGGACATATCTTAAAACGTTTTGTACTAATGAAACTCTGTCATTTTGTACAATAAATTAACTTTGTCAGAATGAAGTTCTGTCACAATAAATGAAAACATTAGAATGTCAAAACTACTTACTGTTAAAACAAGTTATCACTAGGATTAAACACTTGCAAATCAGTAGGCTCTGTTTACCTGACAAACCAGGAAACAGCTGAGGTATTAAGATACTGATTCATAATTTCCTGACTGAGGCAAACACCTTAAACAGGAAACACCAACCATGGTCAGACGATTTAATATAAGCCCTACTTCCACTAGAGATAAGCTATCTAAATAGATAATCGCTATAACTGTTTAAAACTGTGCTGCTAAGTGCAGATACACCTTAGAAAAAGCACTCTGTGTCTGTAAGATTCGAGAGAACTTGTGTGAAATGCAAAAGATTCTAAATTGGTAAGTGTTCTTATTTAACAATGCGACAATGATATATTAAACAATAAAACACATTTGAACAACTTTTATTTGTACTGAGTGATTATAACTTAAAGTAGGGAGGTGTCAGAAGCAATAGGGGAATCAAATAGGCATTGACCTGCGAATATTTCCCTTGACTTAACTGCTAGATCGAACCCACGCATTAGCAATAGTTAAGTCTAAAGCATGCGGATTGTAAAGTTTCATTAGAGACCTAACAACCACGTGTACAGTCTCGACTTGAGGCGCCGTGCATGCACTCGATAGACGGTGAGCGCTGAGTGGAGCAGATGTCCAGGCTCCATGCCACGGCGTCCTAGAGATAGTGTGGCTCCACTGCGGCGAAGCTCAGCAGATTGGATGCCTTCGAGGAATGGAAGGTTGTCCGCTGGTGTAGGACGCAGGCATCCAGCCACAATTCGCAAGGCGTCGTTGATGGTGGGATCAATGAGGCGGGTATGAGCACTGCGGCACCAAACAGGAGCGCAGTACTCTGCAGTCGAATGGACCAGGGCTAGGGTGGCTGTTCGCAACGTTGTTGCTCCAGCGCCCAAACCGGAGCCAGCAAGCCGCCTCAGGAGTGCGACGTGTGTTGTTAGTTTCTTGCGAAGTGACTCAAGGTGTCGGCGGTACTTGAGCGACCTGTCCAACGTTACTCCGAGGTATTTGGGCTCGGAACAGAAGGGCAGGGTTTCGTTGTTGAAGTTGACTTTCAGCTCACGCTTAGCTTCCTTGTTGTTGAGATGGAAGACTGCCAACACCGTTTTTGTGGTGCTGAGCTTTAGCTTCCAAGTTTGGAGGTATTCACCTAGAGTTGCCATGTCCTTGCTCAGCGCCCCTTCCACTGCCTGCCAATCTCCATCAGCATGCATGATTGCTAGGTCGTTAGCATATGCATACTTTCTGGAGATGGTGGTTGGCAGGTCAGAGATGTGGATGTTGAAGAGAAGGGGTGCCAGGACAGATCCCTGCGGGACGCCGTTCTTGAGGTGTCGGAACCTGCTCCTTTGGCCATTTCCGGTGGTAAGGGTAAAGCTGCGATTGCCAACCATCTCCATGATCACGTGGACCATGTGTCTATCAGGCAGCAATCGCAGCAGCTTGCAGGTGAGGCCGCGGTGCCACACGGTGTCGTAGGCTGCTGTGAGGTCGACGAACACAGCTCCGGCCTTCTTTTTAGCTGCAAAG
>Ga0210059_1004249_pt1 | contig 23085 bp, 13 predicted proteins | sample Ectturendosymbi2_FD_188042 | JGI IMG/M metagenome (GOLD analysis project Ga0210059, IMG submission 188042) | Ecteinascidia turbinata endosymbiont from Florida, USA - Sample 2 (SPAdes) (version 2) | ecosystem: Host-associated > Tunicates > Ascidians > Unclassified | place: Key West, Florida...
GTGTAGGTTGCGTGATGAGCCCAAGGGACGCTGCTGATCTGGAATGGCCCCTGAGTGAAGGTATGCAAGTTAGTGCGCTGCCGCCTGTCTGAACAGCCACGATCATCTCTTGGTGAAACGTCAAGCTGCTTAAATTGCCAAGTGTGAAGCTTACGCACGTTTGTGGCACAAACAGTCACAACTGGTAGGCAAAAGGTCTGCCGGGAGTCGGAGCCGTTAAAATTTTCTACGACTCCGACTCCTCAGGTTGAAAATCCTTCCGACTCCGACTCCACAGCCCTGCATGAAAGTGCTGCTAATGTTGAAACTCAGTGTTTTATTCTAACCGTGTCACCGCTGGCAGACCTATAGCCACTTTCAAACAAAAACACCCTGCCATTTTGGGACCCAATCGATAAAAATAACATCACATGTTGTGCACTTTCAATCAGAAAAAGAATAGTGTGTAGGCCTATTTTGCCGCCAGAGGTATAGCCTTGCTGTAGTCATTTTTCCATTTCAACTGTAGTGCATCTGGCTTTGTCCACTTATAACACTGAGCTCCTGGCACTAGCATTGGGTACAATGAACCTGGCCGAGTAGGAATTCCTGCTGTGCGAGTGGTCGTCATTTGGGCTCTCAGCATTGTTGTTTCGGCTCGGCTAAGAGAGACGACTCTTTTTATGGGCAGACTTGATGTAAGCTACAGCACTTTCTTAATAAGTTTTGAAAATCAGACACAGGTTTGCCATTTGGGTTAGGGTTTTTGGTTATATGGCAAAGACGATCAGCTAATCCAAGGATATAGTCCTTGCAGTTGTCAAGTGGCCAATTCAACCAATCTGGTTCAGCTAACTGCAGAAGAGCTCCAGCATTGAATCAATTGATAAAATAAAGAAAATAGATTTTGTAACTCTGAGAGGAGATCACAGTCTGAAATATAGTAGAAATATGTGGCTTACAAAAACTGCGAACTCAAATCGTCGTTTAGCAAAGGTTGACTGTATAAACTCTAGGTAGAATTCCAAAATTCTAACCAAAAAAATGTAGCTTTAAACGCTGAAATCGACCGACTGATCGCCGAGTGTCACTTGGTCGATTGCGTCTGATTTTGCATTGGATTGACAAGATACCTAAAAAGAACATTTTTGAAGCAATATTCCAGAAAGTACATAAAAATTATCCATCAGTTGGTTGGTCACGTATATTCTTTGGTGCCTATTGAAGTAGCTGTCCATAAGCTAGTTCGGCAGATTGTTGCGTGGCAATCATGATTTAGGTGTAACAAGATACTTTGCCTTTGTCTGTGCATCAAAGGCGATGGTGCACTGTATTTGCACATGTGATACTCAGCTTTGGCATGTGATATTATATTTGTGACTTTATTACCGACCGGTCGATCGCGAGTTATCAAGAAATTTTCTAGTTCTTCTTCTTTCGTTTGAGCGAGTTCTTTTATCCACTGCTAGCCCGCCTAGATATCGGGGTAGGTGTTGAGCAGCCATTAAGTTGTCTCATCGTCCAGAACCGTCAGGCACTCCTGAGGCGGCTTGCTGGTTCTGGTTGGGGTGCTGGAGCAACAACGTTGCGAACAGCCACCTAGCCCTGGTACATTCAACTGCAGAGTACCACTCTCCTATTTGGTGCCGCAATGCTCATACCGGTCTCATCAACCCCGCGTACCACGCTCCTATTTTGGGTTTACGTTTTTGGTTTAGGTTTTGTGTTTAGGTTTTGGGTTTAAGTTTTGGGTTAAGGTTTTGGGTTTAGATTTTGGGTTAAGGTTTTGGGTTTAGGTTTTGGGTTTAGGGTTTGGGTTTAGGTTTTGGGTTTAGGTTTTGGGTTTAGGTTTTGGGTTTAGGTTTTGGGTTTAGGTTTTGGGTTTAGGTTTTGGGTGTAGGATTTGGTTTTAGGTTTAGGGTTTTAGGTCATGTAACAAGGACTTTACGCTAATCCAAGTGTATTGTCCTTGTCACTTGACCAATCCAAGCAATCGGATTCTCCTAATGGCAAAATGACTCCTGCAGTGGTTTTCTCTGGGATGCCTAACACTAGACACTTCCTTGTTAAATTTTGGAAATGCCAAAAGGCTGTGTGTGTTTTGCCTCATGAGGCAAAAGCACTGCTGGAACTATTTTGCCTTCAACCAATCATATTTGGCTGAAGGCAGAATAGCTGCAGTAGTTCTTTTGCCTCATGAGGCAAAATAAAAATACATGATTTTACATTGGCGGATCAGGACTGGATCGGACTGATGATTTGCAAAAATTTTGCAGATCAGGACTGGATCGGATTCAATTTTATCGAATGAAGACTGTACTCGGACTGAAAAATTTCACAGTCCGCTCATCTCTGCTGTGTAGTAGGCTGGATTCCTTGAAGTGTAGGCCTACTTGTAAAGTTGGTTTTTGCTTCAGGCTGAAATAGCGTGTGGTTTCTTTGTCTGTGTGATGATTGCTGTAAGAGATTGAGTTTGGCTGATTTAAAAAATGAGAATGCATGAAGTGACGAAGCTTAATATTACTGGCTTAAATGGTGGTGAGCCTAGGGTCACGTGCAAAGTAACCTAACGCTAAAATGTGGAATGTTGATACCAGTATCAGTCGGAAAACGCCGGATGCTTCCTAACACGTAAGCCAGTTGATTAATTTGACGATTCTGTGACGAAAATGCTATTTATTTCTTATCAGTGACTTCAATTGGAAAGATTTTGTCACGAGAAATGATCAATTCTTGTTCGTGCCTGATGCTTTCGACGTTCTAGGGTACGTGCTGCGCGTGGTTTGATTATTATGTTCAACTGCCAATCTGTTCAAGTGTTTGAATGGCTTGTGGTAGGTGGGAGCCACCACGACCGGTGAACCTTCGCAGTTTTGTGCTGGTTGCGAGCCTGTTGAACCCCTACCAAAATGGCCACCGTACGCCATTGGTGGACAACCCCACAAGACTCGGCATTTTCATTCCAAACACCGGTACCCACAGTCCTGGAATGACCCTCCCAAAAGAGCCTGGGTCTGGCTTAACTGCCTCCGCACCGGTGTCGTGCATTTCTGCTCCTGCTTGTACAAATGGGGTACGACCTCCTCTGCGGCCTGTGAGTGTGGCGCAGAAGAACAAACCGTCGACCATGTTGTCCTCCAATGTCCAATCCACCGACCTCTTAATGGACTGCACGGTCTGACGGTTCTGGACGATGGGACAACCGAATGACTGCTCAACACCTGCCCCGAAATCTAGTGCGGCCAAGCAGTGGATAGAAGAACTCGCGCAGAAGAAGAAGAAGAATAATATATTTGAATGTCACAAGATTTTAATCCAAATCTAAGTATATGTTCATCTCTAGTTATTTCCATGTATTGGGCATGCGAAAGACAATCAAGTATATTTCTTGTGTTGCGATCGGGAAGCTCAAGCGGCATGTGCACACAGTTTCATACTGTGGCAGCAAGCAACAATAGAGATTACTGAACGAGATCACTCTGTTATTGCTTGTTGGCGCCATATATATTTGTGTAGTGTTCTTCGCGCACATCCCGTTCACGGTGAATCACACATTCAAAGCAACGCCATTTGGAGGTTGCAACAACATCCCTCCATTTTGCAATGAACCGCACCGATCGCACATTCTTTTTGTGAACGTTGCACCTGGCACCACCTTCACATCGTGGTCACCGCACCACTTTTTTCGATTGGAAATCCCGAGAAGCAAGTGTGCAAAGCTAAACACTGTGGTAGCAAGCAACAACAGAGATCACATGAGTTGTTCATTCTATTTCTGCTTGTTTGCACCACATATATATTGTTGTTGTTGTTCACGCTCAACCCGTTCGTGGTGTATCACACATTCAACACATGCTCATTGAGAGATTGTAACACCTGCAGCAAGGTTGGGCTAGACTTGTTGAAATGACTGAGAGGGAAAGAGACAAGTGAAATGCAAACTGCTTTCACAAAAAATTTAGATATAAATAGCCTGTAATCAAACATGCTAAAACAACATTGGGCACCATTTTCTAACTTATTGGGCACAATTTCATAGCATGTTGTGCACCATTTTATAACTTATCGGGTGCCATTTTATAGCATAAAAAAGTCATAGAAAAAATGTGAAATTTCTGTTGACACGAACTTGCAAACAAATGACTCGAAGTGACTCGACAGTTCTTATGAATCGACTCTGACTCGACCCGACCAAGTCATGACTCGACTCGAAAGGGCTTGTGACTCCGACTCGACAAAAATGACTCGGGCACATCACTGATTCTTACCTGACGCAGCTATACCAAACGTCACGTGATTGATCCCTTTTATCATCATGAACTTGCTAAAATTTTATTCACCTCTATGTGCAAGCCGCAAATAACATGATGTCGATTTTTGCATGTGATCTTTTCCTGAATGTAACACCAAACTTTAGATGCTACAACTTCGCATAAGAAAATGAATAGCTGTGTGACTGCTTGGCTTTGATTTTTCTTCGGTTCTTAAATAAATTCTCTATGGTTCTCAGTATTTTTGCCTGTTTTCATGCAAAAGTTTTACAAATATCACAAATAATTGCGCATGTGCATTGCATTTTTTTTATACTGATAAGGAAACTCACCGGTAACTTTCATAAAAGAAATTTATGATAGAGGATTCTATATGAATAAGATTTCAGGACTCAGGATGAGCAGGGTTACTTGAAATCGATGTCCTATAAAAATAATTTGTTGATTGATTTGCTTGCTGGTCACCTTTGTTTGGACTAGTTGCTTGAATACAGGTGCATGCTTGAATCATCACAAGAAAATGAAAGCAGAGCTCAGTCGACGGATTCCTCAAAAGCTTTTACAGTAAACCGAGAGCTTTCAATTGTTGAGTTGAGTTGAGTTTATTTTGCGAAAGTTAAGAATTTCAAAGACGAGAAAGAAACCACAACAATTGCAAAAAAATCCGTGTCACCGAAAAAACCACAAGGTTGTCGAGTCGTTGCCCCTTGACTGGTCGATTAATGTGCACAGCAAGCCCAATTTACATTGAATCGGATAGTCTATGTGGGAAAGAGCTGCCAGATGATCAACACAGTTGCGCAGGGAGTGCTGGGTCGCAACCGATCTCTCTCTGTGGAACAGGTGCTCAGATCCGCAAGGATCTGCGCATGGCAGAGAAAGTATAAACCCAGCTAAAATGAAACTCTGCCCGGGTTGTCATAACCCTTTTGCATCTGGCAAGCTCTACAAATGTTTGCAGCGGTTGTAGAATGAGGAAGAGTCATCCTTGATGTTAGGAGGGTAGTATTTGACCACTGGCGCCGGCCGCTAGGGCGTGTTGCAAACCTTTGAAGCTAAAGCATTCAACACTTAGGCTGTATTCTCAAAAGCTGGATTGTTAAGAAAACGGTGGTTATTCAGATTGCTCTCGAATATCTAAATAACCATTCTTTGCACGCAGGCTATGTAAACTGCGTTCTACACAAAACTATTACAAATAAACTGAACCATGCAGGAACAAGAACCTCAGCTTACAATGCAAGTAGTCAGTAATTTGTTCAGGGGGTTTTCACAAGTAACATAGATCAACATAACATTTTTTTGAAATTCGTAAATGATGCATGAACATTTCTTAGGAGGTTTGATTGCCTGGTTTTCCCCCACCCTGTTTGTGGGCCTAATTTAATTTGCGCTCTCATTAACTATGTGAAAACTGTTTTGATCTTTTAATGCTTGACCATTCTCTTCAGTCCTACTGTATATTAGACTCAAGCACGAAACCTGCATTGATGAAGGCGATTGCTAGCCTACAGCAATTTACTGACGAAGCTAATGCACTCTATTGGCATTTCTGCAGTCTATGTTTCATTTACATGTGCTTACAATGTGAAATAACTTTTCCTATAACATAAGTGTTAAATGCTGAATATTATTTTCCAATCACGTTTTTTTATCCAACAAAATTAACAACATTTTTCAAAAAAACATTTCAAGATCAGGTTTGTCAAAATACACACTTCGTCAGTAAAACAACACGAAAAAACATTTGTCAGTGCAGCAAAAGGAGCAGTAGCGAATAGCAGTAGCTGTAGCTTGCCACTATCTTTAATCAGTAGTGGGAGCGGTAGCGCCGTTATTAAGTTTAACAACTAGTAGTAATGGGAGCGCCACTATTAATGAAGTAGTGGTTGCCCACCTCTACTATTTTGCCTCACGAGGCAAAAGCACTGCTGGAACTATTTTTCCTTAAACCAATCTTGTTTGACAAAAAGCGAAATAGCTCCAGAAGTGCTTTTGCCTCATGATGCAAAATTAAATACATAGTTTCACCTGGGCGGAGCAGGACTGGATCGAATTAAATTTTTTCGGATCAGGTTTGGACTCAGACAGAAAAATTTCACAGTCTGCTCATTCCTTGGACTCGGAACTCCCACTATTTGGCTGCTTAAAAATTTAGGAAAATTATTTGGTTGGCGATCTCAAGAAAAACGCGTTGCAAAGCATTTGAAACCTAGATTGGAACAGTTTGCATGTCTCTGTGCGCCAATGTGCACCCCTATCTGAACTATTGTTGCAATCTCTCTTCTGGCGTTGTGCTGAACGCGCAGTCCACCACGAACGGAGTGTGCGCGAAGAACAACACCCATATATATCTGGCGCGAACAAGCAATAATAGAGTGATCTTGTCAGGTGAACTCTATTGTTGCTTGCTGCCACAGTGCAAAGCTTTGCACACATGCCGCTTGGGCTTTCCGATCGCAACAAAGTGGTGCTGTGACCAGGATTGGGACGAGGTGATTCTTCCACCGATCACAGGACGTTCAATGGTTTGGAAGAAGCGATAACCTGTTCAAGACTATACCTGTGCTGTGCGTCGCATTTTGTTTATTACGCTGAACGTCGTGTCTTGCATTGTGTTTTCTTTCCGGCGAGCATGCTGATTAATTGGTTGTACGATCTGCTCGCCAGTTACTGGATTAGCGCTGGCTATCAAGCACGGTTATCTCATTATTATGTTGAGATGCCGCTAATTGATCACGCATGTAATTTGTTGCAAAATTTTCTTGTGTACTGGCACTGCAGGCGTTGCTGAATTTTTATTCGAGCAACCTGTCCGCATTTTGTGGGACTAACGCTGGTCCAGTACCGTGTTTCACACAATTCCTTTTAGCGTATCACCCGGCAATGCCGTCAACTTGTCTTAACCAGCGCAGTGCCGATTACGGACACAACCAGCAAATCACGGCGCAAACAATAAGAGACTGCAGCGTCTAATCCGACCTACCTTGCGATTGGCAAGATGCAGCAGGTAAGAGTCCACTTGCGTATCTTTGGGTTTCACCTTACTGCAGGGCTGCAGTCTCGTTTTCCGGTCGCAGTGCTAAACACTGGTGACCTTGGGGAACGTCACCATGCACGGCCTTTCCGTGGAGGTTCGTTTTCCATCGAATCGCGAGTCATGACACGGGCTGTTTAGCAGTAACCTCCTACACGGGGAATAGGGGCTCCATTTACTCATCTTAGTTACCTCTCGCGCACGTATCCTAACAATAAATTAGATCACCTGACTGCCGACATCATGAAATTTCGGTTAACCTCACTGCATAAAAAAAGGGAAGAGATACTCAGGGATAAAATAGCACAAAAATTAGGTCCTCAACAGGCTGCAGAGGTTAGCGACGTGCTAGAATCGACCAAGGACCTTTATAAAAATGCTGTGCGCCTGTATAAGATGTATCGCAGAGCAAACAAGTTTTCAAATCTTGTCCTAGACACTCCGAAATTAGGTGGAAAATCACGAGAATGCACAAAACTTGAACCGCTAGTACCTCTATGTCCAACCCAGTTTAGGTTTTCGCTGCAGTGAAAGTATCCTACATTCTGACAACCAGTTCTTATTTTCATAAACTTGAATTTTACATTTTTGATACAGGCAGTCCTCATTGCCACTTTAACACGTCTGTTACCATTGCAGTTAAGCTGGATACCATTGCAGTTAAGCTGGATGCACACGACATGTGTCCAACGCATTTTTTGAGCACATGTGTCCGATTTCGTGACGTCACGTCCTTTACTGATGCCACTGGTATGGTCTGCAACAATTACAGGCTCTGGCTTTGCAGCCGGCTGTTTGAGGAATCTCCTGCCTGGTTCTGCTCCCATCTGCTTGCAATGATTCAAGCTTGTACTAACATTCAGCAATAATTGTAAAGCCACAGCAGTGACCCACACCAAGCGAATCAATCGTAATTTATTGCGTGAGGAAACTAATTTCGTGTGTTACACATCTTCAGTCCTGTACAAAAGTCGACATATGAAACAAAAAGAAAAAATTACGCACTGTTTCTAAGATCAAAACTCAAGATTACAAAAATTGAGCACAATTGCAACTCCTCCACTAAACACAGCTACAACGGTTTAGGGGTTAGCGTTAGGTTAGTGTTAGGTTAGTACGTTATCTTAGCGTTACCTTCGTGTTAGCTTAGCATTCGCTATAGGTTAGGGTTAAGTCAGTGTTAGCTTGGGATTACGTTAGCGTTAGCTTAGGGTTAGCTTAGCTCAGCTAAGCAATAGGTTAGGGCTACAATTAGGGTTAGGTTTACTTTTTTTGTTTACTATGTTTCCACAAAGCCTACTGCATTTTCCTCGTGCGTTACTGTTACGTTACAGGAGATGAATGCATAAGGTGTCAAATTTAACGATCCATTGATGGTTCTGTAGCCACTGCCTTGTTACTTGGCTTTTGAGGTTACATTATGTTACGGGTCACGGGCCGGTCCGGAAAATAATTTGTAGTTTAGCATAAACAGTCCGGCCGGGTGGTTCCTTGTTACCTCCGGGTGGGCCGGGCTACAAAAGTGCTGGCCCGTGCCATCTCTATCAGCAAGCCATTTGGGTTGGACATAGCTGCGCTAGTACGAGTATTGACAACGCAATGGTATCCACTCTTGAATCACGTCTAGCGATGCTAGAGCGTTGGTTAGACCGCGAGCAACTTCTCTGCTATTGTGGGAATCTCGAGGAGGGAGTTTGTTGCATCCCTAATTGATCTTAGTTTGCAAGACCAACCACAGGTTTCGGTTAGTTTCAATGATCGACATGTCCTTTCACAAGAGACTCCCTTGCCACCCCCCGGCTTCCTTTCGCAAGAGGATAGGAAGTCCGCTAAAGCGTTCTCATGACCAGGGATACGCACTAGCTTGACACCCCGAAAAGACAATTCACCCATTATTTGTATGCGTCTCTGTTCGCTAGCAACATTGTTTGTGAGCGGCTCTGCGCATTTGTATTGCCGCACAAGTGCGTAGTGATCATTGTACATCGTCACTGGTCGGTCACCTCGTCTGGTGGCCAGTACGGGGCACGAACCCATGACATTCGAGTTATCAGCCCGAGTTAGTTCACTCCATAACCATCATTGAACGTGAAAACATAGGACTATGTGGGCATGATGTACCCATTAAATCACTAATGTTTAAATCACGCAGGACTGTGGGCGAGGCTACTCGCCTTTCAGCCCGCACTCATTGTCGTCTAATACGCATGGGGCGGACCCCCACGTCAAACTAACCTTTCTTGCCTTCGTCAGACCTCATACATAACAAAATCATTCCACCATCTGGGCCTCTGCAGACGATGACCAGCTTGTGAGAAAATGTGGTCTGAAACTGACTCACTTCTGGGCGTGTCTGGGCAAGCACTAGTGGGACTTCCTGTCCTTGATATGCTAGGTCTAGAAACCTCAGTATCCAGTGTCCCGCCCAGGGTGTCTAAATGCGTATGGCGACGCAAAGCGACGTCCCTGTCACTACTTGCTCCTTCTGGGGCGTTCCCCAGGTCAAGTTATCCAGCAGCTATGACGTGATCTGACTTGTGTGGTTCCAGGTGCCCATTTCGCCAAATCCACACGACAGTGTCATGTCTACGATCGACCTTAATGGATCCAGTGTACTTAGGATCTAACTTATGGTGCGACTTTCCTTCACGAAGATAAACATAATCCGAATTCGCCAAATTTACCTAACTCGTCTCTCCCTGGCTGAACCTGTCGCGTTTCTGCCTGCTTGTCGCGATCGGTTCGCTCCGCATGTGTGGTACCTTTTTTGAAAGTATCGAACAGTGTTTGTGCAGGGAGTTGCAAATTGGTTTTGCAATGCACTATGGCTAACCATTTTTTGGGCTCCTGCATTGTTTGATTGTGCTGGTGCAACCTATTCATTGGCGTTGCGTTGAATGTGCAATTCACCATGAACGGGATATGTGTGAAGAATAAACACACATATACATGTGGCACGAACAAGCAAATATAGACTGAGAACGATGTGTGATCTTTATTGTTGCTTGCTACCACAGTGTGAAGCTTAGCACGCACTTGCTGCTCCGTCTTTCTGATCGCAACAGTTCCAATGATATGGACCATGTGTCTGAAAAAAAAAAAAAGTTATTATTATTATTATTATTATTATATAGCTGTTGTAATTTCAGCGACCTAAATAGCAAACAAGCTGAGTCCTGGCTGCAGAGTTTACAGACCACATTCGTTTGGTTATTTCATTATCTTGATACCAAGTGTCGAGATTCCATCACTGCAGTCGCTAATGCAGGGCTACTCAATTTTTTAAAGAAAGGGTCCAGTTACAAATGTCAAAATTTTCCGAGGTCCGGCCACTCCCATGAAATCATGCAAATGTGACATGTCTTGGATTTTTCTAACAAAAAACATAATATGAGAATTTAATGCAATTATATATAGATTTACAAAATCCGGTAAGTGGATACATATACTTACAAAAGTTGTCAGCGTTATTGTTGTTCTGCTGGTGGGAGTAATAGCATTTTGTGCTTTTTGGCAGTTACCTAAATTTTTGTTCCAAGGTAGTGACAGCGAGTAGAAGGCAATGGTGCAGGTTTTTGTTCGTCACAGAGATGCGAAACTTGTTCTTCACCTATTTTTTGAAAGCGCGAACTATCAGCAGTCAGTGGCGTAACTAGATGTTTAACCCAGGAAGGAATACGTACCTGAAAGGGATCCACTGGCAACTGTAGGGGGGTCACCAACAACACTCAGAAAAAAACTGATAAATGATGGTGAATCCAGATGCGGATGACTATACCAAAACCCTAAATCACCGAAAAATACTCGGAAAAACGCAAAAAATTAATGAAAACCAAAAGAATACTGAAACCGAAGCTGACTTTTACAATTACTGTAGCTAGATGGAGGGGACAATTCGCCCATTTGGCAGCAGCAGGTAGACCCAACGCAGTGAGAAATTTCCACTGACAATTTGCGAGGAATTGAAAAAATTTTGGAGATTCCAGATACCTTCCTTTGACAAAAAAGTTTTCAGGTATCAGTATCAGTATCATTTTATTTGGGAACAACTATAAACAAACAAGAAATCATGCCACAGAAAACAAACCACATTAGAACAGCGTTTATTTTGTTCCCAGGACATCTGAAACTACCATACGGTTTTCTAGTCAGATGCCCTGATAAGTAACAGGGACAAAAAGATAAAAAGAGGGAAGCAAGTCTAGACTTAATAGTGCATTTCAATATAATCGCATTTTACTCTGTGATTGAGTGATCGAACTTTGCATTGTCCGTTTGATCGATGGCGTGTCATGCCACAACGCTTTCGCATTTTACCTAGACTGGACCAAGTTAGGAATTAGCGCCCTACTCCACAGTAGTGCTGTAACAAGTGTTACGTGTTAGCTAACAATAGTGTTAAGAATGTGTCTGAAACCGTATGGTTCTGTCTTCAATGCAGTTGCAAAAAGTGTCTGTAACCCTGTGATTCCGCAGGCTTTAATGCCTTGTGGTTGTACAACGTTCTGTATTGTCTGTTTTTATCAACCTGCGTTCTGCAAAGCGTGTGTGTTCATACTACGGACTTCGTGTCTGCTCATAAACAAATAAATTAAAATAAGGACATCCAAGCTAGATAATGTTATTTAATGATTAAGTTTAGCATGTCATGCATTGTCAGAGCATGTCTGGAAAACAACATCTGCCCCTTCATAATACAAAAATAATTTATTGGTAGTGTTTTGGAAGTAATCTTATATTTGTTTTTCAGATTTTCATCAGGTGTGCCAAGAAGTTTTCAGGTGTGCCATAAAAAATAGTTCTTTCACTGCTACTACATTCTCTTGGAATTCAATTAATTCCAGTTGAATTTTGGCAGCGTCTACACCAGTGGGAGTGGTATCAAGCGGCCAGAGTTCCGCTCCGCCACCTTCATCAGCGAATGCAGTGAATGATGGGTCGTTGCCTGCAACATAAGCGAAGATGTCCAGCAGTAAACAGCAGAGCTTGGCACCTATAAAATTTCCACATGTGCATGCGTCTTTTGCTTCAGTCGAGAATTCGGTAATGTCTGTCACTAAAAAGGGTATTGAGGAAAAAGCAGCAACTATTTTCGAAAAGTAAAGTCGTCAAACTGTTCGACAATATTGGCAATCAACTTTTAAATGAATTGAATATTCCCCAAATGCCTCGGAAAATCACTAAGTTCATTTTGATGACATGTTTGAAAATACTGAGCTTTTTATGGGAAGGGCGAGTAGTAGTGATCAAATCAAGAGTAGTATGCTTTTCTCCTTAAAGTTTTACATTCACGTCGTTGAGATGTTTCACTGTGTCAGCCAAAAATCCAACTGTTTCCCTTTCTTTATCATTTCCTAAAAAAGCTGAAAATACTTTAGCTTTACTTCGCATTTTGTTGACTTCCCGCAAAAAATTATTTCCCAAAGGACCAAAACTCTTCTTACTCAAGTATCTTTCATAATTTCTCACAAGTAAATTTGTATAATTGCATTGCTTTCGGAAAGAAAAGGTTTCATCACTATTTTCTAGCCTTGAATCCACACTTTCACCAGGATAGACATTATAGTGACGAGATATTTGTGAAAAATTATGACGAAACAATTACTTGCAACCGAATAAACATAACAAGCCCAACTCAGGTGTGCGCTGCAATATATAGCTGAACAACAGCTTGGTTGTCTATCACTTATACAGATGGCGAGGAGTTATGCTTTAGACGTACGTCCAAAAGCGCAAGATTTTGGTGAAAACTTTTGGTATAGAATACACCTTTGATAGGCTGACGAGGTCCGGTCGTCAACATCTAAAGGTCCGGATTCGGACCGCGGTCCGCCATCTGAGTAGCCCTGCGCTAATGATACTTGGGCATCCTGAATTTGGTGGTTCGTTCATGAAGCTGTAATCCAGTCATCTTCAACAGTGCCTGTAACGAGAGCCCCGTGCGCATGCGCAGTATGTTGTGGATCGCCGGTCATGCTGTTGTACGTGCCTCACGTCGGCGTCAGGAAAGCGCAATGCTGGCGGATCACACGTGGTGGGCATTATATACTCAAACTCTGTACTGCAGTTGTTGGTGTGGAATATTTTTCAAAACGATGTTGTTGCTTTTCGTTTGTGAGGCGTTGCCATTTTTTGGTTCAGTTGTGTCTGCAAGAAAAACGTGTTTAGTTCATTGGTCATCATGGCCTGACGTGTTGAATCACGTTTTTTTACAGACAGTAGCTTAGCCTAGTAATTAAATTAGTAGGCTGGTCCGTGGTCAGGCGATTAAGACCTGGGCTATAACGATTGAATTCTACAGTACTGCAAGGCTAGTATGGAGTAGCTCACAGACAGCAATCTACTAAGCTGCAGGGAATGTTGAAATAAACACTAGTGCAGAGTCCTACTCTAACTCTGCAGTAGTGTTGTACCAAGGCAAGCGCTACTACGAGTTAGTGAACAATAAATAGTGTTAAGAAGGTGTCTCGGTGTCTGTAACCCTGTGGTTCTGCCTCCAACGCCGTTACAAAACGTTCTGTTAAGTAAGTGTCTAGTAATGCTGTGATTCGGCCTCCAATGCTGAACTGTAAAGCGTTCTGTTTTGTATGTTTTTATGAAGGTAGTGACTACAGATATGTCTCACATGACACAGTGACAGTTTAAATAAAGGCAGTGGCTATAGATATACCTGTGGATCTTGAAATTTGAAAGCTTATGAATATACTCCACCTGTGACGTAACAGTTACACACGACGAGAGTGCAGTAAAAGTAGGCTTGGTAAAAATGAAGTAAACATAAAAAATAAACCCTAAACCTAACCGTAGCCCTAGCCCTAACCTAATCATTAATGCTAACCGAACGCTAACCTAACCTAATGCTAACCTAACACTAAGCCTAAGCTAAGCAAACCTAACCCTAACCTAACACTATCCTATCCCTAACGTAGCACTAACCTCTAAACATAACATCTAAGGTAAAAAAAGTAACAACAAAGATAACCAAAGGTGGCAAGGAAGTTGAGATTTGAACCAAAAACCATTGGATAGTTAAGTAGCCGTAACGCACAACTGTTACACTATGCGATGCATGCAGTTTGAATGACAAACCGACCCCCCTTTCATTTGAGTTGCGTCAGGACAGGCGTATCTGTAGTCACTTCCTTGAATGAAACACTAAGTGTGTCACTCAAATGCCACTGATGTCATAGTGTAGTGGATACGTTTAAGTTGTGTCAGGACAGGCGTATCTGTAGTCACTTCCTTGAATGAAACACTGAGTGTGTCACTCAAATGCCACTGATGTCATAGTGTAGTGGATACGTTTAAGGTCTACTGTGCTGATGTTTTTTGTTCAGCTTTAACCTTGGTGACTTCGTTTTGGTAATAGTGGTTGCACAAGTTTCTAAAATTCCCTCTTCAGATTTACAGTTTAGGTTTATGGTTTACGTTTAGGCTTTAGGTTTAGGGGTTGCATTGAGGGTTTAGGTTTACAGGGTTTAGGTTTAAGGTTTGAATGTTTAGGTTTAAGGCAGGGTTTAGGTTAGGTTTAAATGTTTAGGTTTAGAGTTACGTTTAAGTTTGAAGTTTAAAACTTCAGGTTTTTAGGGTTTAGCTTTAGGTTTTACGTTTAGTATGTCTCTGCCAAGCCTACTGCAATCTCCTTGTGCATTACTGTCACGTTACACTTGGCAGATTAATAATAAGGCTTCAAATATGAAGGTCCACAGGGTCAGGTGGACCTGTAACCACTGTTTTTTATCAACCTGCGTTGTACTGAAAGTGTGTGTTTGTAGGGTCAGTTCACCACCCTTCTTGCTTCTGAGCTATTTTTGTATATCAATTATTTTGCTTCTCAGAGGGAAGGAATAAAGCTTGGAACTTAATTTTCGGATTCCTGTTGCAAAAGTAAAAACTTCTGGTTAGATGTTAGATAGTCCAAATCAAGCGACAGTTTGACTTTGAGAATAACTAACGACCTAAAAATTTTTGATAATTCATTAGTCTTCGATGTCAATTAGTTTTTATTTTCAAACCCTTAAGCCTTAACCTAAACCTTAAGCATCCGTTCTCAGCATATTTGGTATCTGAGTGCACAGCCACCACTTGCAAAATGCATGACCTGAATGCTGAAATATCACTTTGTGCATGTGCAGATGGCGAGAAGCCTGCGATTTTGCAAGACAGAAATTTTGTTTGACACCAGTTACTGAGACAAGGAAAGTTGTAAGTTTGAATATTGCTGCTGTGGCATGTATTGAGAGGGCACTAAGGCCAACATGTTCTAGAACTATGTGCGTGTATGCTAACAAACTTCATTGCGTTAGAAAGCAGAGTGGGTGGTGGCGCTAGCATCAGCTAGAAGTCTTTGAATACATTTAGATTGTGAATACTTGTCTGCATGACTGCTTGGTTAAAGGTTGGCATACAGGGTTACCAATCGGAATGGCATTATATTCCGAATGCCATTCTGGAATGGCAGTATACATAAACTCAAAAGCTAGAGTAAAAGTTTTTTGAATTAGCATGAAATTGTTACAGTTTGCATTACAGTATGAAGATACCAAACAACTAGCAGTTTTTAACCATTTTTTTGTTTGTTAAGGCATTCGTCAGTTATCTACTTCAACCATAGAGTAGTCACAGACAATTGATAATTGGTACATAGTCAAATGGGGTAAAAAAACAAATTTTAAGTTTGTGTTATTTCTAAAACAAGCTAAGGTATTTTCTTGGTCTTTTGATAGAAGGTAACCCCCATATCATTGTTTATTGTGACATTGAATTTTTTAGGTTATCTTTTCCCAAAGAAAAATTATAATAAAAAACACTAGCTTTTTTTTACCCAGGTGAAGGGGTAAATTCTTTTCCCCATACATTTACTCCTCACTCATTTTTATGTCTTCAGCTTTAGTCTTGTACATAGACTTGTGAAACTTTAACTGATTACTTAGTGGTGCATTGGTAACTGGTTCAACAAACAAGTTCTTCTCATCTGATTCAACTTTCTCTTTCAATATGCCTTTTCTCTTTTTCTCACTTTGTACTTAAAAAAATTTTTGGGTGTAGTGACTTTTCCATGCATAAATGTTGTCCATTTTGGGGGGTGAAATTTCAAGCTGACCTGCCTTTAATAGCCTCAAGGCACGTTTCACTGTCTTGAGGTACATGTGTCAAAAATATTTTTTATTTGGTAAAGAAAATCTTTGCATTATTTTCATCTGGCTTTGACTAAATGTATCTGGCTCTATCAATCGCTGCATGCAATTAAATACTAATTTTTCTGATCTGGCCCTTAAGGGTAAACCTGATGTAGTGTGATTCCAGCAAAAAAGATTCTTTCAAACCTACCATTATTTTTATCCACGCAATGCTATTGTGATGCAGTTCAAGAAACACAATTGTGATACATCATCACCATTGTTTCATTACTTCCTGGACTAGCCCTGGGTTCTCAAACTGAGGGGCATTGCAATAAGGGCATGGGTGTGAAAATCAGGATAATTGCAAAAATTTTTTTTCTGTTTTTTGTGTTTTATTGTAAGGTTAGCTGAGATGTGCGTATCAATGACTAATGCCAAAGGAGATGCACCTAAAAGAACCTTTGTTCTAGACTCAAAACAAGATAATTGGCAATTGCTTGAGCTATTATTATAATCACATACACACTGTAGTCCCGATATAATGTGATCCGATATAACGCAGAATCAGATATAATGCGGTTTGAGTATGGACCCTGGTTTCATAACTGATTTGCTGCAATACAGTACTTTTAGGTAAATAATTTTAAACATCTGAAAATGCGGAGTCGCATACAGTTTTGTCACAATCCAGACCATGTATGACGTATGTTAGGTATAGGCCTATCCCCGTAAAGACCGTTGGGCAATAAAATACCTTGGTATAATGTGACTCACTTGTAATGCGGTCTGATGTTGTGGATCTCGACATCTGCGTTATATCGGGTCTGCAGTGCATTTACAACATAGCTGAAACACCAACCAACAAATGAAGGTCCTTGTTCCTTGCAGAACAGTACTATAGAGAAATTAACTTTATCTGTTCTACAGTAAGATTGCATAAAAAATTTAAACATGGGGTAAAAAAATCTTTTTTTGCCCAAGTCAATATATCCATTTGGGGTAAAAACGAACTAGTCCAGTGGTTCTCAAACTATGTGCCGTGGAACTTTTTGAAATTTTTGAAAATAACCAATTTGTATTGGTGCCTGAAAGTTATGTTCCATTCTGAATTGTATGACAAACCGAACAATTTGAATTCCAGTCTCCAAGGGCCATCAGAAAATATAATCACAGCAACATCAAAGCTACGATCATATGACAAAAAGTTGACGTTGTGGAAAACTAAAGTCTCAAAGGAAATCTTTGATTCGTTCTCCACTCTTAATGAATCCCCACTAAAAAAAGAAACTGTTCCTGAAATCATGAACTCATTGTCTGGAGTCCAGCTGTCACTTCAAAATTACTTCCCTGAGTATGCTGTTATGAACTTAGATGGGTTATGAACTTTAGATAGTTCATCCATTTGGAATCAACGAATGAAATCTTTCTACCAAAGAAGAGCGCAGATCACTGCTTTACGAAATGACCTGTTTTTTCAAGCATTGTTTCCCTAAAACAACTTGGAAGAGTTTTGGCGATCGGCTTACAAATCCTATTCAATGATTGGTGTCAAAGCCATCAAAATAATCTTGCCATTTGCATCTTCATGGCTCTATGAATATGGATTTTCTGCTGACAGGAATTAAAAGCAAAAAATGAGAGGAACTTCTTGGAATTAACACTTTGAGAACCGGCGTACGATATATTTGTACTTCGATTTCGGCCTAAATAACAGCAGTTTTCAGTTGCCTTACCAACACCCTAGCTCCTCCGCCAATTGCGCAAGAGAGCTGTTCAAGGGCTCAAACGGATCGGCCAGTCTAGTAGATTGCACTCGAAAAAAAAAAATTTGTTTGGGGGTGGCGGATTTTTTGTGACTGACGTCATAAGTGAAGTAGTTTTAGGGACATTTTGTCTCATGTTGCTTGGCCTAGGGCCCAACTGCTAGGCCAGAGTGTTTTGCTGAAGTTTTCATTGGAAACTAGGCTCGAGTCCAAGTCTTTTGAGCCTTTTATTGACTTTCTAGTGTTTCTGGTTGAAAAGTTATGATCTAAAATTAATTAATTATCTAATTAGTAAAAATTACATCATAACTTTTGAACCTGAAACCCCAGCAGGTCATCCAAAGTATCAACAGACTCAGATTGTAGCCTAGTTTCCAGTATAAACTTTAGCGAAATACTACCACCTAACGGTTGGCCTCCAGGGCCAGGCAAAGTGGGCCAAGGTGGCCTAAAAGTTCTCCACTTAGACGTCACTCACAAAAAACCTGCACCCCCCAAGCAAAAATTTTTTTTCGAGTGTAGACTAGAAGACTTGCCGCGTCTTTTGATACTTTTACCAGGTCTGTAGAGCATACCGGACCAGAGAAATTCCTACGCAAAGCCATGTGCGTTTAGGTGTTTTTTTTCCAAAAATCCCCGAAAGCAGCTGGTTGCCAAAGAGTTAACAACGAAATGCAGGTATGATTGGCAACAACGAAACCTCGTTTCAATCTTATTTGTTCCCAAAAACAGACACACTCATCGTATTCAATTTTTTGAAGCAACTTTTTTGTGGTAGGTGTGACACAATTTTTTTTTTGTGTTCGTAGTGTGAGCAAGCTGAAAAAGTTTTGAGTTTTATGGACTAATTCTGTGATTCTCAATGTAAAGTTGTCAAAATTTGTATTGGTATGGGTGTGCAGAGACATGCATTACCAAAGCAGTTGCCAACTTTGACATGTTTATGGTAAGTACTTTTTAAGCAGCATAAAAGTTCATAGAATTTGTTTGAAACTTTTAGTCAGACTATTTAATATCAACATCAATTTTTAAACAAATCTGCAAACCTTATTTGAGGCCTTAGGTTGGAACAAATATGTTACAAATAATGTCTCTATGAATGCCTCTGTAGCACTAATTCAATTTGAAACCATTTTCTTTTTAACACTTTGAGAACTGGCGTACGATATATTCGTACTTCGATTTCGGCCTAAAAAACAGCAGTTTTCGGTTGCCTTACCAACGCCCTAGTTTCTAAGGGGGTAGTTACTTTTTACCCCGACATTTGAGGAAAATTTTTTTTACGCCAATTGACTATAGTTGATTTTTAAATCTTTGTTTATATATAATATATGATGAAGGAATAAGTAGTATTTGGTGTAGGCAGCACAAAATTTGTAATAATTAGGGCTATGGTAATATTGTTAAAGACAATGCTACAAACCTTTCGGTAACTCTTTTGCATCCTGTATGTTTTGAGCATTTTGCGCTGAAACAACTGGATCGCATATGGCTTTGCGCAAGCGTAACTCTGGCACCGAAAGTGGTAGAGAGCTATTCAAAGGCTCAAATGACTTGGCAAGTCTTGCAGTTGGCAATGAGGAACAAATTTTTTTGGTTGGAGGTTGCTGATTTTTTGTGAGTGACATCATAAGTGGAGGACTTTTAGTCCATCTTGGTCCACTTCACCTGGCCTTGGGCCCAAACCTTTAGATGACATAATTCTACATTTTACACTGCTGGCCCACTTCATCTGGCCCTAGGCCTAAACTGCTAGATGGTGATATTTTGCTAAAGTTTTTATTGGAAACTAGGTTAAAATCTGAGTCTTTTGATATTTTGCATGACTTGCTAAGGTTTTGAGTTCAAATGTTATGATATAAAGTACACGAAATATTTGATTAATCCAGGGGTGAGCCATTACAGTAACTCAGGGGTCACTTTGAGAAGGCTGTGTTCAGCAAAGGGCTGTACCTTCTAATGGAAATAGAAGCAAGTCTTGGTTCAAGTGAGTCTTAGCACTGATATTTATTTTGAGTGGGAAGAATTTTCAGATTTAAAGGTTTTTCCTAACTGCTTCTGCAGGCCACTGAAAACGCTGTGGCAGGCCACATGTGGCCTGCGGCCTGGTAATTGCCCACCCCTGAATTAATCCCATAATTAGATAATTAAATAATTTGCTCAGATCATAACTTTTGAACCAGAAACATTAGAAAGTTGGTCAAAGGTTCAAAAGACTCAGATTCTAATGTAGTTTCCAATGAAAACTTCAGCGAAATACTTTGATCTAGCGGTTAGGCCCTAGGCAAGGTAACATGATCCAAAATGGCTAAAAACCTACCTCACTTGTGATGTCACTCACAAAAAAACTGAAACCCAAAACCAATATTTTTTTTCATTGTAGACCAGAAGACTTGCTGAATCATTTGAGGGTTTGAACCACTAAGTGCAAAATGGCAGAGGAGCTACGCATTTGGTGAAACAACCAAACTATGCTTGCTTTTAGGCCGATTTCCAGGTATGATATATTCATAGCTAGCAGCCAAGGTGTTAAGCCCTTTTAGGGCTCTAGCTTTTCTTTATGTGAATGGTATCACGCATGTCTCAAATAAATCAACTCTATTTGCAGATGACACAGTTGTGTCCTTTTTAGCAAAATAGTCTTTGATTTAATAAAGGTTGACCAGGACTTATGCTTGATTTTAGGCCGGTTTCCAGGTACGATATATTCATAGCTAGCAGCCAAGGTGTTAAGCCCTTTTAGGGCTCTAGCTTTTCTTTATGTGAATGGTATCACACATGTCTCAAATAAATCAACTTTATTTGCAGATGACACAGTTGTGTCCTTTTTAGCAAAATTAGTAGTTGATTTAAAAAAGGTTGACCAGGAATTAAGTAGTCTTAATATATAGTTGAAACTTGATACAGTATTTTTAAATTAAAAAAAACACATTATACACTATGCTGATTAAAGAAAAATACCTTTAGACTTTGACATATACGTTAACCAACGTGATGTATCCAATGTTGATAATGTTGAACACTTGGAAGTTATCTTGGAAATTACACATAGCCCAAGTAAAACAAATATCCAAAGCCCGTGGGGCCCTTTTCAAGCTCATGCATTACTTTGCAGCTGGTTCCTTGAAAACTATATGTTATAATCTGTTCTCGTCCTCAAATCAGCTTCATACTGTGTGAAACCAATAAAAACAATTCAGAATATAATCATAAGATTAATCACATATTTCATATAGAGTAAATGTTAAAAAATGGTGTGTAGGGCTGGACATTTTATATTTTGATACATTTGCTGCCATTGTACGAATATATTGTACTTTGAAATCATGCAATGAGCTGCTATTTTCATGCCACTTTGCAACTTCATAACTCACCAGTCAATTGTGCTAGAGAGCTGTTCAAACCCTTAAAAGTCTTTGCGAGTCTTCTAGTTTGCAATGAAGAAAAATTTCAAGTTTTGGGTTTCAGGTTTTTTGTGGTTGATGTAATAAGTAAGGTAGGTTTAGGCCTTTTTGGCTGAGGTCATCGGGCCTTGGGCCCCAAGCGCAAGACAAAAGTATTTCGCTCAAGTTTTCACTGGAAACTAGGCTAGAAGCTAAGTCTTTCGAGCCTTTGATTGACTTTCTAGCATTTCTGTTTCAACAGTTATGGTAGAATAACCAATATTTCGGTAAAAAAAATTTTTGGATAATTTTTATTCAAATTTAGTTTTTTTGACCGTAACTTTTGAACCAAAAACGTTAGAAAGCTAATCAAGGGCTCAAAAGACTTGGATTATAGCCTAGTTCCCAATAAAATCTAAAGTTAAAAAATTCCTTTTAGCGGTTGGTCCCAGCGCAAGGTAAACTTGGCCAAAATAGCCTAAACTTATCCCACTTATGACTTAGCCCACAAAAAGCGAAATTCTTAACTTTCTAATTTTAAAAAATCCAAACTAAAAGACCTACCACATCATTTGAGGGTTCAAACATATCTCTAGCTCAATCGGCTGGCGAGTGATGGAGTTGCAAAGCGATGCTAATGAAGTGGCTCATGCAGGTCCTGAAGGTAAATCCACCTGGCTCCGAAGGTGTTAAATGCCTGAAAAATATTGCCAGTTCGGTCATAATCCCTGAAATAAGGACTAGTGAATAATGTTGTCGAGTTAACACTAGTGTATTATCGAACAAACTGAAATAGAGATAGACCAATCTATCGGCCAATATTTGGGTTTTGCTGATATATCGGTATCGGCCAAAACATCCAATTTTATCAGCCTCAGTAGGTGTTGGCAAAACGCTGTTATATTCCTCACGCATCCAGACAACTTGCTCAAGAAAGCACAACAAAACAAGTCAAGACATTTATCTTGCAGCAATGCTAGTAGATACATTTTCATGAACAAGCAGACAAGATGAACCATGGAGCACGCGTCGGCCATTGCAGCCGAAACAAAAGCATCATCATTAATCAGATTGAAAAATCATAGCAAAATATTGGAATTGCTGCAATTTCAAAAGATTTTAACTCATAAATCCTGATTTTTGAAGTTTTTAAATAAAAGGTAAGGCATAGAATACACAATATTTTTGATAATGCAGCAGAAAACAAGATTTAAAAACTTTGGAATTATCGGCTATCTGTCCATGAATGGCCAATATATCAGTATTGGCCCCAAAAAATCCATATCGGTCGATCTCTAAACTGAAATGACTGAAATGTCTCAGTGAAACTATAAAAACATTTGGCTATTTTAGATACCTTGGGAGCAACATATTATTCATGTTGTTATGTTTGTAATAAGTTTTATACCACATATTACCATGCTATTACACTGTATACAGCCCAGATTTACATTCAGCATAGTGCAGGGGTCACCAAACTACGGCCCGCGGGCCAAATCCGGCCCGCGAAGCCATTTCATCCGGCCCGCG
>Ga0210059_1004250_pt1 | contig 23077 bp, 17 predicted proteins | sample Ectturendosymbi2_FD_188042 | JGI IMG/M metagenome (GOLD analysis project Ga0210059, IMG submission 188042) | Ecteinascidia turbinata endosymbiont from Florida, USA - Sample 2 (SPAdes) (version 2) | ecosystem: Host-associated > Tunicates > Ascidians > Unclassified | place: Key West, Florida...
GGGGGCCATTAGTAGATTTTTCCAAAAGTTTTTTAAGGGGGGAATCAAAAGTGGTGAACGTTGGGTTTTATCAGTCGAAACTAAGAAAACAGCCTTTTTTGCTAAAACTTCCGAATTCGTTCCCTCCATTCGACACCTATGATTGTGTACAGGATTAAGTTCGTGCCACACCATCAAAAATTGGTGTAATTTCAAGCGTTTTAATAGCTTTTTAAATAGTGAAAGTTTCCTGAATCTTATTCGCAAAATGAAGTATTTGACAAATCAGTTCGATTGTGTTTTTTTTTTGCATTGGCAACGCTAAATATCAATATTATATTTCTGCTATGGCAACAGTGGCGAGGCCAGCCCTGAATATTTGTGGGGCCAAAATGTTTGATTTTAGGCGAGTAACAGTATTTTGCTTGGGATGCCGCCTTCCAAAGCACGAAATGACTATACATGCTAAAAATTCAGGGGGCATAGCACCCTGGGCACCCTTGGCTACGCCTATGACTGGTAACACAATTGGCATCCTTACAAACAACTTGCTAGTTGCTACATATGTTTTGTCTTATATTTGCATTCCAGTATCTAATACAGTTGTAGAATGAGTATTCAGTCATGTTACCTTTGTGCTCACTGGAAAAGTTGTGATTTTGATTGTGTTTACGACAGATATCAATGTTGTGTCTTTTTGCCTATTTGCTAAGCTCTTTATTTGCATTTTAAGCAGTGGACTGGGTAATAAGGAGGTTTATATCAAGAATGGCAGGCCATCATGTAAACCTTGAAACTGTTAAGAAAATGATTCATAAATGTAAAGGTTTTATGTTCTTAATCTGAATCCCCTCAAATATTGGGTAAAGGCCCCATACTTGTTAAATGAAAAGTATTGGGGCACTTCATCGTGACCAAAGAAAGGCCTCGCCTGTCCTTTGATTGGGTGATTTTAACATCTTACATGGGACATCTTACTTTCTGCATTGACCCCTTGTCATTTTTGCACAGTAGTCTATTTAAGTTATCATCTTAGTGTGGCTTTTCATCTTCAGGTTCAACACCCAAATGTGGTAAAACATATTAACAATCACCAAATTTAATAGAAAACTAAGCTGAGTTTTCTAGTAGATAATATGCAATCATATTGAAAATACAATCACAAACAAAAGGTCAGAAACTTTTTAAAGCGCCTAAACTCAAAATTGGGGGCCCCTCAAAGCGCGTAATTTGAAAATGGGGATCCCCATTTTGCACACCCTTGCATACGCTGCACACTCACTAAGACCACTACTGATTTAGTCAAACCGGACTGAACCTTTCTGTGCATTTTGTCTAAAACATTTTCGGCACTTCTCGACGTTGTCAATCCTGAGAAATTCCGAAATATAGATTCAACCTAATACTGATTTTTGGTTGGTTTTTAGAAGTATGTCATTAGCTTGTTGGTGGACTGTTTCCTCATTTCATAATAACACAGAAAACAGAAAATTTTTTTTGAGAAAAAACGTTACCTGTTCAAAGTCGTTTGCACACAGCTGCTTCAGAATAAAACGTATGCTCATTTTTCCTTTGTGAAGATGACAGAAGCTTCTTTGAGGAGGAAATCGATTCTAATTGCGTCTTGCAAGCTTTCCTGCGAAAGGAAGGCATCATCAGTGAGAAACATCGGCGTATGTTATTGAATTTTCTTTCACACCAGCACGTGGTCAAAATTATCCAAGCACCACTTATTGAAGAAACATAGCAATAAACCAAAAAATCTCTTTGCTGCTTTTGTGCTGTATTGTATACCGTTTTCACTTCCACACGCAACGAAGAGGACTTGAGCATACCTGGTAGTAACAAGGAACACTCAGACACATGAAATAAAGCGAGCGTAGAAGCACAGTAGCAGATAATGGCGCTAACACGGGTATTTGGAAGAAACACAAGCATAGACCAGTAAAGAGTAAGCGCATGGATGTTGTGAACACGGTTGCTGTGAAGTTTAGCACTGCTAGAAATAATTTGCATTCTTTGAAACCTGCGAAATGCGTTCATTTGTACAATTACATTTCAGCTTAAAAAGTTGACGTTGGTTTTTCAGTACAAAACCACCGATTTATGTTTATCGATCAACAGACAGCATTTCCTGGTTTTACCATAGTGTGTGAAAATGAGTGAATATCGTAATTCATCATCTTGAGCTTAGTCACAGCTGCTTCTTCATCGATCGAGCGAATTGTTTGTTGTAGGCTTGCTCGTACGGATCTCGGGGCGGGTATTAAGCAGCAATTCCAGTGTTTCCTCATCCAGAACCGTCAGGTCGTTCAGTCCATGGGGAGCTGGATGGATTGGACAATGTAGAACCACTGGCGTGCAGAAGTCTATTGATGATCAGGGCGACTGCTTGATTGTATGCCCCCTACCAAATTCTAGTGTTGAACAGTGGCGTATGATGGTCATCGCAAGCGGAATGATCTAACCCCATGGTTCGTAAGTTTTGTCTCCTTTACGCTTAACAAAATGAAAAAATTGATATTATCCCCAACAATGTTCAGTGCATCGAGGCGTGAATTTTCTGGAAAGGTTCCCTGACAGGTTCTCCTGGAAGAATGTTGTAAACTTAAATTCAAATATATTAATTTTTGTGCTCACTGGAACCAATGTTGAGGTAACGCTTGGACGAAGCTCAGTCTCTGCCATGAAACTTTAATAAAATTGTTTCACAAGCAAGCATGAATAATTATAAAAAATGGTTCGCTGAGGTTGGTGAACGTTTAAAAACACTCTTTCATACAAACTGGTATATCACCGAATCAGGGGGCAAAACGTTTGGAAGAAGGAACGCACAGTCGTGTTTTAATTTTTCTTTGATTGAAAATTGACAATTTCAACCAGTCATCAAGCAGTGAGGTTTTGCTCTTCTTTTCTCCGCACAATGTCTGAGATCCTAGGAACAGCGGTTGAAAGAGAAACTGTCAAGTCATTCCAGAGAAACAATTTGTAATCGATATTTTGTTTCATCGCTATCTTTGAGAACCCTACCTCTTACAGATAGGAATTTTGAAAAGGTATAATAACTTCAAATGCGCGCTTCGTCAGCGTTGCAAACTCTTCGTTCAATCCACACAAACATTCGGTAATGTAACGGTTGCAAGATATGAATTCGGAATAAAGTTTTGTTTAACATTGAAGATCAACCAACCAATTTTTATTAAGTACTTTGATAAAAAGTGCCAGTGGCCAGATAAATTTACACGTTCCGTTAGAAGTTCCAAAACTATTTTCAAATGCTCCAGAAAGGCTTTTCATGCCATGTCGACGAAGAACACAAAGGGCAAAATGGATGCGCCACGCTTGTTCAATCACTATATGACACAAAGCCATTCTTTGTTTACATTGATCAGCTATTATGCCATTGTATTTTCATCGACTCTGATGTTCACTGACAGTTGGTTTACTTGGTGTGTGATCGCTTTTTGTATAGCTTCTGTTTATTAGTTAAGTCATGTGAAACGATAAACCATTACACTTTGAATGGAGAAGTCGGTCATGCATAACCTAAAATGTTATTCTCAATGAAGCGAATGGAGCTTCTTCAGCTGTACTATTAACCAAACACACACGAAGATGAGAAATTGATGAAAGGAACTTAAATGATGAACCTGACTTATTTTTCTCCTGAAAGATAAGGAAGTGTGGATAAAAAACAACAGACCAGTCAACATCAAATTTGTCGCCAAAACATCAGACATCAGAAAATCCCTTAAACATCAGATCTGATGTGGAAACATGAGAAGTAGCAACACTGGTCACATGCGGAAAATCGTCTACTACCCTTAAAACCTTTGCAGATTTGTTGCAACATTATTGTTACACAAGAAAGACCAATCCACTTGCGAGTTTTACAACCTGTCCCTGCGGGCAAAGGAGCGGACAAAAAAGAACTGCAAGCTTACATCAGAACCTAGTTCTTGAGCAGTGTGACTCTCATACCGGAAAATAATGTGTGGTTGCAAGAATTATGTCGATTAATCGGAATAAAGACGCTTACCTCAGGTTTTCTTAACATTTTTGGTTGTTAATCCCAATTTCCAGGAGGGAGCAGATGTCCATTCCCCATGCTGAGGCCCATCGCTCCACTTGGACTGGCCTCACGTGACAAAGCTGATATAGTAAAGTCAATGACAAAATGCAAGTTATAGGAAATTAATTTCACCAACTTGCACTTCTTCAGTCCTTAAGCAAGCCGAAATAAGTTTTGTACTGATATTGTATTTTGGTTATTACGTAGAACTACCAATTTAGCTCGTTGCACTGCTTTTTGTCATCATTTCATATCAGGATAAAACGCACGATTTATTCTTTTAAGAAAAGTTTACGTGGTTAAAGTTGTTTGCATAAAGGTGCTTCACAGTAAAACGTATGGTCTCTTTTCCTTTGTAAAGATGATGGACGTTTTGTAAGAACTGAAATCTAATAACACCCTGCCAGCTTATGGGAGCGGACGACATCATTAATGAAAAACATCGGCGTATGTTAGTGAGTTTTCTTTGACACCTGAGTTTGTTGACATCACGCATGATGAAAACGATCCAAACAACATATTTGAAAAAACATTGCCTTGAACCTAAAGGATCTAATTGCTTTTCTGTTGTAAAACGTCTTCACTCCTGCATGCAAACAAAGTCGACTTGTGCATACTCTACAAAGCAGTAGAGGGAAACACACAGACACTTGAAAGAGCATGGGCATAAATAAACACAGTAATCGAAAAGCAACGCAACGATCCAAGCAATGTTGGCCATTGCCTAAACTAGTTGTTGGCATGACCTATTCCACTGTCTTATATGTAGGGAAAGAACTTCACAAAATAGCGCAAGACCCACGAATAGTCATTTAGCGGTAGTTGCGTGTGTCAATGATGAACATGTTAGCTGGTTTGGGTAAAGGGTTCCCTTCGTAAACAATAACCAAATGCAACAACCAATTGATCAAGTACAGTGTTTACATCCGCATCGATTGGAGACAGTGTAGGGTGGCTTTCTAACAGTGCCCTAACCAACCAATGCAGCAACTAGAGAAGACCGTTTGGGGTGATTTTACGCATTTGCAACATGAAACGTTCAGCTGTGCAGGTAACCCGATAGGATGGTTTGTGAGAAATTGTGAAATAACCTCTTTCAATATTACGCTGCACACAGATTGGAATCCCAAGCAATCTCTCCTGCACCAATTGGTTGAATTGTTAAGATCAGGGAATGGCACGCCTTCAAATTCGTTGATATGGTTGTGATCGATAGTATCTAGGCTATTTGACAAGAACTGAAAACTGTTTCATAAACTTCGGTGAACGATAGATGTTTTGCTGAATTATGTTTGACAAACAGAGAAACCCCATCATATCTTTTTAACAAGAATTGTCCTCAAAGTTCCACATTAAACAAAGACATTCTATCCTACCTGCTTTCACCGTTGGAAGTTTCTGCGGATAGCCCAGTTCGTTGATCCTGAGAAGATCACGAACGTACAACGTAGCTAAGCATCCAAAATGCTTTGAGACTTTTAATGTAAAGCATAGATGATTACAAAAATTGAAACTTATATTTCATAACTGGGGTTGCCATTGGTGATAAGAAAGCACTAAAAATAAATTCTACCCCGCTTGCATTTTTGCAGGTTTCATCTTTTTGATGTTACATCTGTTTTCCTACAGAATATGATACTGTTGCCTAGGTTTTCTGTCACATTTTTACGTTGCAACACTCATCATGTTTTTATGCTTGGTAACAATGTGTTTGGTTTAACAAAGTACTCAGACATTTTGAATGGATTTTTTTACCGACACCGACCCACAAAAATGTTCTAACAGTGTTTATATCAGCATTGTCGTGATATATTGCATTATTTGAACTGCTATGACTTGTTTCAAACGTGGAAGATCTGCACTGACACGCAATAGAAGCGAAATTGGAGCTTTCACTTCTTCAGATTTGAATTAGGGACAAACTATCTCGGTTCTCCTGTGTAATTCAATAAAAATAGATTCCAAGTTTTCTGCTTACTTCTGAGTTACGTTTGGAAACCCAGCTTTTCTGAACAAATTTGAATTAGGGACAAACTATATCTCGGTTCTCCTGTGTAATTCAATAAATATAGATTCCAAGTTTTCTGCTTACTTCTGAGTTACCCAGCTTTTCTGAACAAATGTGATCTAACGAAAGAATTATTTCCAACTTCAAATAAATTGAAACATGCTTGTGGTGTATTGTCCACGATATTCTCGAGGGTTGAAGTAAAATAAAGAGATAGCACAGCATCTCTGCAGTGCATTAAGTGGGTGCATTTTTGAAATTATCATTGAAAGATACATTGATTCCTGCAATTGACTTTAGAGATTCGTGCTCAGTCACTTTATTTTATGCTGTCCGCCAAGAGTAGGCAAAAAGTGTCATTGAAAAAGATTATAATTTTCCAGTTTTGGTTGTAAACATAGAATTGGAGTTTTATTTGCGACATAACAGCGCTTGTACTTTATACTTATCCAATAGATATCACAGTGGCTGCAGCAAGATCTTCCAACTCCCAAAAGAAAAATCTGTTGATATTTTGTCTCTGTATTATCACAACGAAAAGACCAAACACACACATACTGCATCGATCGCATTTTCTATTTAAGACCACATAGTTTATAAACATTTCTTCAACAAATACATGCAGTATTCTCTCACTGCCATTGTTTGGGCGAGCTTCAAATTGTGCAACCAAATGCCGCATTAATAAGATTACTGTAAATTATCAAAACATTTGCGAAACAAATAATGAAGTCTTAATTCGTGATTCAGCGCGATGTACTTGTTTGCAAACAGTCCGATCGTCGACGCGATAGCCTGCAAACCTACATAACCGCAGCCAGCCGCTGTTTCCTGTGGCGCATTTGAACGCCTAACGGTTTTGTTCGGAATCTTTCTAATTCTGATTTTAAGACAAACCGTTATGCTAGTGTTTCTGACTTTCGTGTATTGGAGTTTTTTTTGTATATCTGAGTATAATCGAAAGAACCAGTCAACTTAAGTACTAATGGAGATTTATCAGCGAACAAAGTAGTGAAAGGCTTAATTCGCCTTGCTTCGGCTTGGCAACTTCAAGTCGTCACGTTGCTTAGTTGGGAGACCGACCTGTGCTTCTGCAACAACTAGGTTGACCCCTCAACTAGTAGGGACCTCTGCAATAACCTACAACCTCAGTCCCTACATTGGTTCCCAGACCTTTCTCTGGTCTCTGGTTCAACTTTCAAGCAAGCTCTCCAGTTATGCGTGCGCTCTATCGGCAAAGTGCGCATTTCTCGGATTACTTCATGAATCTGTTCGACGTGTCTACGGGACACCAACGTTGCTTCTTAAGTACAGCTTGACGGGATTACTTCCTACGCCCGTTCTGGAAAGTTTGACGTTCGATTTCTACGCATCTGACATGGATTTCTTGTGGAAATTAGATAGAAGAAGAGTTTAATTTTTGCTAGCAATCAGCTCGTTTTTTTGCTACTTGAAATTCAAGTCGAGCTGTTCAAAGACTACATGAGTTTTTTTACAACCAAACTTGCAATAGCGGGTTGACAGAAACTCTTCTGCCACTTAGATTGACAAACTTAACGGCTTGAATCAACCTTCAGCGGTTTGATTAACGAACTTTTTCGACATTTTTGTGCCGCTCACATTTATCCTTACGATTTGCAAACGAGTCAAACTTTTACGACCTCACCCATTTTACGTCAAACTTTTGCTGAAAGAAATGTGCTGTTTTGACAGATGCGTTATTGTGACTGATTAGCAGATTTGCTTGCTCTGCTCTTTTTTGTTCATTTGATTTTCGTGGTATCTGTGTTACTTGTTTGTGCTGCTACTAGGTGCTACAGATCAGCTTAGTGCACGTAAAAATCGCTTTGATGATCTATTTTTTTCTGGATCACATTTCATGACGTGAACGTACTGTTTTCGGATAGACAGTTTTTTTTCCTCCTCGTGTGTGTGTGTTTAGCAAGAGGTTTAGGCATCCCTACCTTTGTTTTCCTTTTTTTACTGTAGTTCGCTAACACGAGCACACTGTCGCGATTTGTAGCTAAAGCTACTTTCAAGAAACGGTGGTTAAGAACGAGTTACACACATCACAGGGCACTTCAGGACCCTTACGGTCGGGTAAACCGTTCTTTTTCCCATTACTGCTGTTCTGACACCGTCCAACACTTCCATCACTAACTCATTATCATTTTCAACTCCAACTATCATGACTACTGAACAACAAACTTCTACCACCGTGTCGTTAACCACAGTCACAACCCAAGCAACGTGACGACAGTTTCTTCTAACACACCGGTTAGTGGAAGTGAAATTTCACTTGGTGGTGACACTATGCCCAGTAACAGTCCTTCGCACGCACACGCTTCCGAAACTCTCGGGTTTCGTGGTGCCAGTTTCTGCTACAGATCAGGAACCGTCTGGTGATGCTTCTCTTCAAACTAATTCAACAAACGTGTTACGAGCACAATCCTCGGCGTGTTCTTTCCAAATTTACCGTTGCCTGCTCCAGATGCTCCGGTCAGCCAACACGTAACCCGGCTGCAGACGGTCAACGCTAACTGTGTAAGACTTTCCTTTCCAATCAATTCTGTAAGTTTTAGGACCCCGACGTAAAACATTCCAGGGAGCCGTCCATGGTGCATCGAGATTGTGTTCATTAGACATCATGACGTATGAACACGTGAGCTAACGACGGTTCATGAGCGCCTTTTGATTTGTAGGAAAATGTGTGGGTCGTATTGGTAAGAAGCCACATTTTGCTGATGACGTAGCAGTGCAGCTCGCGGATTGTCGCTCCAAGCAGTGGAAGTCGAATGAAACTGATTAGGCAAACGTAAATCCATGCCATACAACATCATTGCTGCAGAAGCATCAAATTCTTCGCGATACAGAGTCCGCAAAGCCAAGATCACCATGGGCCACCATGGGCAACTTGTGAGCCCAGTTGGTAGCATCTAACTGAAACTTCAGAGCGTTCTCCACGGTCAAATTGAACCGTTCGGTTTGTGCATTTGCTTGAGGGTGATAAGGGCTGGATTTGGAATGAGAAGTGCAAAGGAACTTCATTAGTTCATGCCATTCGTTGCTGAAGAAGATTTTCGCTTGTTTTCTAGTAGATAATATGCAATCATAATAAAAATACGTTTCCCAGCCATGACCCGCAGTGGCGATTAGTCTTATCCATGAAATCGACGTGAGATTCGCCATCTGTCAAACGCAAGTTATGGATTTCGAACAATCAATGAATTTCGAACAATCGGTGATGAGTACGGCGTTCATATCGCTTAATAAATGCGTTTTTCACATGTGTGTATGGAGAATGCGTTCTATCAGCATCAGAAATAAACTTTCCCCAAGCGTTAGTTTGTTCATCAGATAAAGCATCACGAAACAGGTTAAACCGGTCTTTCTCGGTAGAAACACCCACTCTAAGAAAAAATGACTCAGCGTTTTCAAACCACGTGGACAAATGATTGTCATCGGGTTTATTGAGCTTACGCACATGTGATTGCTTTAAGGTGTAAAGACCACAAGCCGCAGAAGGGGCGGGAACACACATTCGCTTTTGAAAACCCTGCGCGGTGGGGGTATGGAAAGCACGCAAACCTGGCGTAGGCAATGGAACATGAGACGATGGAGTGTTGGTCGCAGTGGCACTATCAGGTGCTGAATAATGTGGCGAGAAAAGTGTGGCATGCGACTGAACAAAGGTGTGAGCCAGATGAGCAGTTGTGTCAATCTGAGAAGTCGGATATCGTTACGTGTTGTCTGTGAAACCGACTCATGTTGTGCGATGCACCGACCCACATTTAGTCTCTGATTGATGTTCGCTGTTGCCTGTTGTAACTACAAACGAACGGCCTGCAACTTTTCCGCCGTAACCGGAACATCTGGAGCAAGCAACGGTAAATTTGGCAAAGAAAACGCCGGGAATTGTGCTTGTAACAAGTTTGTTGAATTAGTTTGAAGAGAAGCATCACCAGACGGTTCCTGATCTGTAGCAGAAACTGGCACCAAGAAACCCGAGAGAGTTTCGGAAGCGTGTGCGTGCGAAGGACTGTTACTGGGCATAGTGTCACCACCAAGTGACATTTCACTTCGACTAACCGGTGTGTTAGAAGAAATTGTCGTTACAGTTGCTTGGGTTGTGACTGTGGTTAACGACGTGTGGAAGTGAAAATGGTATACAATACAGTACAAAAGCAGCAAAGAGATTTTTTTGGTTTATTGCTATGTTTCTTCAAAAGTGGTGCTTGGATAATTTTTATCACGTGTTGGTGTGAAAGAAAATTCAATAACATACGCCGATGTTTCTCACTGATGATGGCTTCCTTTCGCAGGAAAGCTTGCAAGACGCAATTAGAATCGAGTTCCTCCTCAAAGAAGCTTCTGTCATCTTCACAAAGGAAAAATGAGCATACGTTTTATTCTGAAGCAGCTGTGCGCAAACGACTTTGAACAGGTAAAGTTTTCCTCAAAAAAAATTGTGTTTTGTGTTGATATGAAATGAGGAAACACGGCCCAACAAGCTAATGACATACTTCTAAACACAAACCAAAAATCAGTATTAGGTCTAATTGATATTTCGGAATTTCTCAGAATTGACAACGTCGAGAAGTGCCGAAAATATGTTTTAGACAAAATGCACAGAAAGCTTCAGTCCGGTTTGACTAAATCAGTAGTGGTCTTAGTGAGTGTGCAGCGTATGCAAGGGTGTGCAAAAAGGGGACCACCATTTTCAATTTACGCGCTTTGAGGGCCCCATTTTTAGTTTAGGCGCTTTAAAAAACTTCTGAGCTTTTGTTTGTGATTGTATTTTTAATTTGATTGCATATTATTTACTAGAAAACTTAGTTTGGTTTGATATAAATTTTTGTGATTGTTAATATGTTCAACACATTTGGGTGTTGAACCTGTAGATGAAACGTCACACTAAGATGATAACTTAATTAGACTACTGTACAAAAAAGACAAGGGATAAATTCAGAAAGTAAGAGGTCCCTAGTAAAATGTTAAAGGCCCCCAATCAAAGGATAAGCAAGGCCTTTTATTGGTCACGGTAAGGTGCCCGAATACTTTTCATTCAACAAGTATGGGGCCTTTACCCAATATTTGAGGGGATTCAAATTAAGAACATAAAGCCTTTGCAATTATGAATCATTTTCTTAACAGTTTCAAATAGCCTGCCATTCTTGCTATAAACCTCCTTATGACCCAGTCCACTGTTAAAAACGCCAAAAAAACAGCTTAGTAAACAGGCAAAAATGACACAGCATTGATATCTGTCGTAAACACAATCAAACTCACGACTTTTCCAATGAACACAAAGGTAACTTGACTGAATACTCATTCTACAACTGCATTAGATACCGGAATGCAAAGATAAAACAAAACATATGTAGCAACTAGCAAGTTGTCTGTAAGGATGCCAATTGTGTTACCAATCATAGGCGTAGCCAGGGGGCCCAGGGCGCCATGTCCCCTGAATTTTTAGCATGTACAGTCATTTCGTGCTTTGGAAGGCGGCATCCCAAGCAAAATACTGTTACTTGCCTAAAATCAAACATTTTGTCGCCCAAAAAATTCTGGGCTGGCTACGGACTGTTGTCATTGCAGAAATATAATATTGATATTTAGTGTTACCAATGCAAAAGCAAAAACACAATTTAATTGATCTGTCAAATACTTAATGCGAATAAGATTCAGGAAACTTTCACTATTTAAAATGGTATTAAAACGCTTAAAATTACACCAATTTTTAATGGTGTGGCACGAGCTTAATCCTACACACAAGCATAGGTGTTGAATGGAGGGAACGAATTTGGAAGTTTCAGCAAAAAAGGCTATTTTCTTAGTTTCGACTGATAAAACCCAAATTGCACCACCTTGGGCCCCCCTCCCTAAAAACAACTTTATGAAAAATCCACTAGTGCCCCCCCCCCGGGAAAAAATCCTTCCGACGCCCATGCATACAAGCATGTAAATTTACACCATTTTTGTAAAACACTGATGCATTACACCATTCAACAACACCAATGTGGTAAGCCATAGCAGGGTGACAGACTGTGCACAGTGTATTCTGCCAAACAATTACGAATTTCAGCCAAATTACCAATAATATTGAAAAAATATTGCCAAAATTCTGCCACATTTTTTTCATTAAACAATTTACTTTAACAATGCACCCAATACTAATTTTACTTCCAACTTATTTAGGCAAAATTCGAAATTTAAAAGTGGGGTGGCCAGGCCCCCCAGAAATAAAAGTGGGGGGCATAGGCTCATTCGGCCCCCGGTTCCGCCACCTGTGTTTTAATCTACAACCAAAAACTGAATAATAATTTTTTCTTTATGAAAAATATGAACTTAACTCTTTACTGCAGCTGATTTTCAGAACAGAAACAACCTTGCTTCCTGTTTTTTTTCACAAGGATTGTCAACGAAAGGATCGTGAACATATGTCAATGAAAGGATCGTGAACACTTTTGCGTCATTCAACATTTACCGCATATACTGGAAGATGTTTTTGGTGATACACAATATCTACTATCGTTATTATGTGCATTGCATCTTTTTGAGCCATGTGCAATGTATACCGAGTTCATCAGCTTCTCATGTTGACCAGGGTACCACCTTCGGTGAGAGCAGTGGTGACAGTCCATCCGATTTAAACTCTGTGCCCCCCATTTCATGTTTTCCCCCCGGTTGCTGCATACATCTCATATTGTATTTACAAATGTGACCACCTTGTGGTTTTGGCCCCCTATGCTCAAAAACCTGGTTGCCGGCCTGCCAGGGTCTAAACATGTCTGTAACACTTTAAGTGTCATGACCAATTGTGCTGTCAGGTATGCTGGGAAAACACTTCACCAAAAAGCACATGACCCATGAATACTGTCATTTAGCGTTAGTCTCTTGTCAGTAATGAACATGTTAGGGATTTGGGGAAAGGATCACGTTCGTAAACGTTTAACGATGCCACAATCTACTAATCAAGTATAGCGTTTACATCCGTATCGCATTGGTGTAGAACGGATGTTTTCAACCAATAGGCCATGACGCTGTTTTCAGTGGTCCACAGAGCTTTTCTACCATAACTCAATTTCTACCATAAACTCAAAATTGCGTGTAAACTTGGTGTTTTTCATTGAACGTTAATGGGCCAACGCCATTTCTTACTAATTTAGTGGGCCATGAGCAAAAAAAGGTTGAAAACCCCTGGTGTAGAAGAATGGAGACTGTGTAGGGTGGCTTTTAACAGTGCCACAACCAACCGAGACAATTTAGGGTGACTTTAGGCATTTGCAACATGAAATTTCTGAGCGGGTGTCCCGATAAATTGTGAAATAATCCCTTTCAATATTATGCAACACACAGATTGTAATGTCGAGCAATCGTTCTTGATCCAAATGGTTGAACTATCAAGATTGCAGGCTGACATGTCTTCAAATTCGCTAAAATGGCTTTGATCGGTAATATCTATTTGAAATGGCTGTATAACAAAATTTTGAAAAGTGTATCATGAACTTGGGTGATTGATGAGGTATTTTCTAAAATATGTTTGATAAGCGGAAAAACTGCATTATATCTTTTTAACAAAAATTCTGTAAAAAGCTGACACAGTGAAACCAATCAACAAACTCTTTCAGGAATTCCATTTCACAATTGTGTGCTTCTTCAGTCCACATTTTTGTCGAATGTGAATTCAAGGTGAAATTAGATTTTGTCTACTGTTTAGAACTATGTCATCAATTGAATAACTGATTGGATTATGTTTCCTGGCTTCATGTCAACGCAAATTACAAAATGCAACTTTTTCACGAATCAAAAAACATGACAAAGAATCCTACCTGATCAACGTTATTCGAGCAAGGTTTCTTCACAGTGAAGCATATGCTCTCCTTTCTATAGCAAAGACGACAGACGCTTCTTTGATTTGCAGGAAACGATGTCTAATTCCATCCTGCTAGCTTGCCTGCGAAAGGAAGTCATATTCAACACGAAACATCAGCGTATGCTGTGAGGCAGCCTTGTGCTGCAGAGATGCAAAGACTTTCTGTCTTCAACTACCAGGCCAACCTTCTCGGTCCTCTTAATGTTCAAGAATAGGAGCTCCGCATGGGTTGTCCGCTACTACATGAACAAGAAACGTCCGTGGCTAAGGAATGCAGAACGAAGCAAAAACGCGGTCTGGCAATTACTCGAGGCCCGGTAATCAATCAAGGGGAAACGTCGCTTAAGGGCAACAAGCAAGCGAAATACGCAAAGGTAAGGGGATCTTCAAATGGTTCCATTTCGTGAAAAACGGATCAGGTGTCTTGTGTCTTTGGCGCATTACGGATCAGGTGTGTTTGCGGCAAAAAGGTCTTATCTGGCATCCACGAGTTGTGTGGAAGTTTTTACAAGCATGTTTAGGTTATTAGCTTTCATTACACTGGTTGCAGAAGTTAGGGTCAGGCAAAGCGCCATTTGGAGCCAAAGTGGTGTAATTGGTAAATGCATTCATCGCTTGACTGCCGCTCATATTTCACTATACCAAACCCTTTTTCTCAATCCGTGGTACTGGTAACAACCCAGGAAAACTCTAAAACATGCAACAGTGCTCACGCTAAATTTAGTTAAAAACTATGAGGTTTCGAACCGAAAATACAGCTAAACAACGCTTTTTCAAGAAATGTCCTGCGTTAATATGGTGATCCATGTTGCCCCCAACAAAAATAATCAAAAGGTCTTAGATCGAACTGTTGGACATGGCCACAAACTCGTTTAATAACAATCAACATGTCAAAATTTCTCTTATCACTTTGAAAGTTTCAGCAGTTTGCACGGTTCAACAGTGCCCTAATGTAAAGTTTCATAAAGCCAAATTGACGCCTGTCACAGGAAAAAGTTGTACATCAACAAAAGGATAAAAAATGCCTTAGAATTCCAACATTTTAAACCATCTCTAACATTTTGACAATTCCAGCACATTTTTGGTTAAAATACCAATCGTTTACGAAATTTTCGATCAGATGTTTTATCTCAAGATAACTTTTGTAAGGAAATAATTAACCAGTAGTACAAAGAAAAATTCAATTCTTTTTTTCTTTAAAACGATCAGAATATAAAATTTCATCTTCATTCCTTGAAAGTTTCTGCAAAAATTTCAAAATTGCTATCCAATATTTTGAAAATTTCGGGGAGGAATGACCCAAATCCCCCCACTGGTTGCGCGCCCCGCCCCCTCTGGGACATATGAGTGTGGCGCAGAAGAACAATCCGTCGACCAAGTTGTCCTCCAATGTCCAAACCACCGACCTTCTGATGGGCTGCACGGCCTGACGGCCATGGACGGTGAAACAACCGAATGGCTGCTCAACACCTGCCCTGAATTCTGGCGCGACCAAGCAGTGGGTAGAAGAAATCGCTCAAAAGAAGTAGCACAAACACTTTGAAAAGTGTCTTGAAAATCCGAGATGGTTATCAGGTCGACTTTAGACAAACCACTTCAGTTGTCAGTGTTCTAGGATTTCGAAACAGTGCATGACGAGGGCTTTCACGAGTCAGGAAACGTTGTAAATATTTTGAGGATTAACTCAATTCTCGTAAATGTTGATTGTATTCGGGTGTCAAATGCGAACGGGAGAACGCAAAACACATTTATAGTTTCTTTCCAAATGTTAGCCATTAGTATAAGATAGTAGAGAATCCAAGAAACCTTGTGTATCTTCCAGCGATTTTGGATAAAATCAGTAAAATGGAAACAATTGTTACAGGCCAAACTGGAAAGCAGTGAAATTTGAGAGGTGAAAATCTGAGTTAGTATCAGATTTCATTTGAGAGAAATATGAAATTGGAAAAAAGATTGCATATAATAAAACGAAGTAGAAATCAGCATAAGATATACAAACGTTCAAGTTAGCGTTTCTGAAAATCAGAAACAAAATCTGAAAGGTGCTATAGAAAATGGAGAGTCTGTGTCATTTCGACTTAGTTACGAGGACCTTTGCGGTGACGATGTTCTTGCTCTCACAAAATTACAGGTGAACAGAATGACAAAAGCATATCAAAGTGGAAGGGGCGTGACAATAAAGATGTCAAATGCACAACTTCGCTACAACGTGAAAATTGAGGGCGGATTTCGCGGCGCAATGATGGGAATAGCCTCAAAGGTCTTACCGTTTCTTGGAAAAACTCTTTTAGACGGACTTATTGGCGGAATTGGTCAAGCTACAGGAAATATTGTAACAAATAAAGTTGTTGTAAATAGGCTGTATTTGAAAAAGTGCTCAAGCGTTTTTCAAATTCAAACAGATAAAAGAAACGTTTTATTTTTTCCAAAATCTGGAAAAGGGCTGGGTAGAGTTGGAAGTGGCCTGCATTTAAAACAAGGAAATGGAATTTATGAAGGTTCAGGACTTTTGCTCCGACCGAACAGTCCTCTGAAGACCATAGCAGTTCTCGGCTGGTTGTTGTAAACGGGAATGTAAACATTATTTACCTATAAAACAAAAGGTGTGCAAAATTCATAAAAATACAAAATCAGAAACAAAATCTGAATCAAAAGAAACAAATATTGAGCAAAAGATATGTTTCTATGTCACAGTCTTACACCAGGTGAATGAGGCATGACCGGTGTTCAAGTTCCCTGCATAGCACACTTATTAATAAACTAATTTTCAACTTCGGAATGCGAACAAGTTCACAAGCATTGCCTGAGATGTACCGAATTGCCGCTGAAACCAGAACTGAAAACACAGTATTCCTGTTGCACTTCTACACAAATGGTTCTTCACCAACAAAATCCAGAGCACTATGGCGTAGGTCTTCTTTTCTCCAAATCCGATCCCATTATGATTTTTGTCAGAGACGTGTCGAGTTTGGAGCGAGCATCTTAATTTGCTCGTTATGTTGAGGTCTTTGAGCACAAACATTTTTGTTTTAACAACTTGCAGGAAGTAGTTGTTGCTAGTTCTCTCTGTCAGCCAACATTTGAAGGTGCTTCATCGTTGTTCAAATCTTGTTGCTAAGCAACGGTACGTGATAAGCCCACGATAGTGGGCTTGCGCAACTTTAAATTCATCTCGAGTTCAGTATTCTGATTGTTTCATTCCGAAGACTTGAAATTCATTTTCATGCGAAAAAGGGATACATGGACCATTTTCCCCACTGCAAAGGCTTTCTCTTTCATAGGAGAGAATGCTTTTCATGAAATATTGATTTCTCCTATAAAGGGTGTGAAACACTACAGTAGTAGAAATGAATATAATTAGTAACTTGTAATGGGAATAAAAAAACTCTGATTTTCTATTCAAAACAGCCACGTGGTTGCAGATGTTTGATTTGGATCCTACAAACTGCATCTCTAGCAAAAGCGCAATAGTAATGAGCAATTTAGAATACTGTGCGTTTATCTAAAAAGTTAGAAAACACAAAAAGATATTAAAATGAGTTTTGCGCTGATTGGAGTTGCTTTTGAGAATTGTGGAAGAGCAACTTTTCAGTTGGACACAACATAGTTGCTTTCGTAAATCTCAATAGTGATATTTGCATCGAAAAATATTTTCTGCAGAAATCCTGTGGAGCATAAAAGTTCTTCATATGAATAATGAAGAAAACACAAATTATAAAACATTAGAGTGATAAACATTTTTATGCCTATGTCATGACAATATTTTGTAAGGAGAATATTTCTGCTAAGCACATGCCACATGAAACTCTAAACGAATTGCTAGCATTTCATGCAATGCGCTTTTTCTTCTATTTTACATTTGTTCTTATTTCAAGCAAATATAGAAAGCTTTCAATATTCAAATCACTAATTGTTGCAGAAAAGCCTCCAATGTTTTTCCTAGAGTCCTTGATGTACAGGTTGGCATGCGCCAATCTCATCATTGCTCTTGGAGTCTCATTTGCTAAAGTTGAGAGCACTGCTTTATAAGTTTACGGACAAATTTTGATGAGGTCGGAAAATTGCTGTTGTAGCTGATTAATCGTAAAGTGAAATCAGTTAAAACAATTTTATTTTCCAATTAGATTTCAAATATGTTGAACTTGGCGATAACATCGTGGGGGTGTTTTCACTTATTCATCCTCAACGCACAAGAAAACAATATTCGTTAATCAACACTTTACTTTATTATTGCAATAGTCGTCTGCTATGCTGCTTCACATCACAACATATGGTCATCTGTCGATTGTGAAGGTACGTTAAGCTTTTTTTCAGGAACTGGCTTTTGATTGGATCCTGCTTGTGTTTCTGCAAGAGCAAGTTTGGTATCTTCTTTTTGTTGGAACTAAGGGGAACAAAACTTTTAGTAAAAATGCTGTATAAACTGTATAACATTCATTCGTTTCATGTAATTCGTTTTGTTTCATGTTCAGAAACAAAACATTTTTCAAAATTTCTTCTATTTGCTTTTCAATACTTTTTGCGGTTGAGCAGAAATATTCACGATTAGCTGAAACTTAAAAAGGCCAAATATCGATATGTTACCAACGTCCCTTCCAAATTTGCACCAAAGGTAGTACCACCAAATAAAAGTGCACAGTCACACCGCACAAACCTTCTATCAGTTTATTTTAGTTTCGCAAGAAAACATCACAGGAGACGTGGTGGTTCAAACAACCAATCAAACTTCAGATGACAACGATCTATAGATGAGTACATGAAATTCAAGTGGGTGGTAGGGTACGGATACAATTAGCACTTTTATAAAAATCTATAATACGATTGATCATTTCGGATCACCGTTTGGGTCTTGAAAAACTGTTCTTGCGGCCTGACCAACCATTGTTGGTTAGTGGATGGGTGCAGGTGAAAGATTCATGCGCGACGTTGCAGCATTCACTGCGAAGGTATAGTCGCGTGACCGGAGGCGCAGAGTTAGTGACGTTGGACCCTTGCAGACCTCCCATAACACTAAAGAGAGAGTATAAAGCAAGTATAACGAAATTTTGTTTCAGATATCCCATGTTGAATTAGACTGCACACTTCCTTTGATTGACAATGTAGTGTGCGTGGCTTGCAGGTAATTGCATAATTTTAGTGTAAAGGAGGTGAAAACAGAGTCAATCAAGCTCTTGTCTGCTATTGTCCAAGAATAATACAGTTGGACGGTTCACAATTGACGTGATAGATCAATGAAAACGTTTGTTTCTGATTGTTTCCTGTTTTAGAGAAGCATTTCTCGTTTTAACTTGGGTCTTGTGGTTTTGTGAGGTCGTATTCAACATACAGCTTTCGCAAAATAATTCATCACGTCTGTCAAACATGAATCTAGTACGTCTGTTTCTCACTTTGTTGGCGTTAACATAATTAATTCGTTGGGTTTTTCCAAAACAATCCGATTTCAAAAAGTTTGGAATCTGCACTTTATTGTATGATTAGTTTTTCATCAACATGACAAATGATTCACCTTCACAAACATTGCTTTCAACCTCATTTTGTTGATATTATCTTCTTCAAATTATCTGATTGGAATATTTGTTATAGTGTTCTTATATTTCATGAGAATATTTCAGAAAAATGGATGGCGTTTGTTTTCAACTATTTTTAGTTCTTTCATATGAAGTTTCCATGGTTTTCAATATGGTTGGAATCTGTGACATTCCCTTAACAGCCATAGCGCCTCTGAGAAAGTGCAACAGAAAGTGCTGCTTTGATCGCTTTTTTATCATGTTAGTATTTTGGATTTGAAAAAATTTGTCTGCGACCACTAGCGTATGGAAGGGGGGCCACTGTGCCATGGCCCCCCCTCAGACCCTAAAAATAACAAAGTGTATAAACAGTATTCGGCATTGTATACCAAAATGTTTAATTGGAGGTGAATAACACTATTTTGTTTAGAAAAACGCCTCTCAAAGCACAAAATGACAAAATTTTCTAAACATTTAGCGGGGGCATGGCCCCTTCGGCCATCCCTGACTACGCCAATGTTTTGGGCCCCCTCGGAATTTTTCTGCGCACGCCACTGTCTGCGACAAGCACATGGTGATACTTTGTAAACACCAAGACGTTCTGCCGGTTTTTCGGAAGTGATTCATTGGGAGGTTTGCGACTTTAAAAAACTCCTAATCACTCTACCATATGCAGGTACGTATGGCAGATCGACTATATATTGAACAAGCGTAATCCAGTCAGCCGCTTTGAGTGATCTCAGGCCAAAGCTTCTTGAATATTGTGGGTGGTGAAAGTACATTGTTAAAATGCATGAAAGCAGATTGTTGCTGACAAATTATCAGCAGACTGTTACCAGATACTTGCGTGGTTTACGTAGTCATCAATCCAGCAACTGCAACACTTACTTCAACAAAAAAATGTTACTTACGTGTTTATTCAACAACAAAGTTTGCTGTATATTCTAAATTACTACATGGAAACTACTGAAGTTGCAGGTGGTACTATAGTTGAATTGATTTAAGGAATGTACAATTCAAGCATATTGGCCAAATTGTTGTGGCCTGTTTTTCGTTTAGCTATTTTAATTCTGTTTACTTAATCTTTTCTAAAACGGAAAAACAAACTTTATTTCCTAGAGCGTTTTACTTAAAAACAGTTTGTAATTATAAAACTTATAACATTTAGACATTTCTTAAAATAATTAGACCAACCAGCACTCGGTTTGTCAGTTAGTTCAGATGTGTTTGATGATGTTTGGCAGTTGCATTGAAATTTGAAAAAAACGCAGTTTTCAGCAAATTACTACGCTCCTCATAAACGCTTTCACATACTCCACTCACAGCGCTGCTAGAATTCCCAAGAAAGAGAATAGGTCAGTTATATTATTGAACGCTGACAGGTTTCATTTTTGCAAGCTTAAACAATCGCATCGTGATTACTGCTTGCAGAATTTTCAACCTGTCAACGAGGTGAACCCTGCTCACTTCCGCTAGGAAAGCTTTCCCTATTGGCAATCACGACCAAAGTGGCTAACAAACGTAACTGTGGCTAAAGTGGCCAAGAGCAATATTCAGACTTTCAAAAGAAAACGTTTACTTGATTGTAACTATGTGAGTTGGCATTCGCCTTTAAGGAACCTCTGGCATCCCAATGTGGCAATACGAGTCCGAACTCGATAGACATGAGTTAACAGCGTCACATCACCAACGTAAGTGAGCTGTCAGCATCCGTGTAATGTTAGAGACATTTTATGATTTTTAGACTTCAACGCATTATGCATTTATTTTTATTTTATGGGCGCATATGATACCCGACTATAAACGTTTTGGAGCTTTCCAGAAAACTACCTTTCTTGCAGTTGCTGATTTTTGACAGTTTTTGAGTGAGCTAAGACTTGCAATACATTAATATACCTGTCAATAACTTGGTTTTGCAACAGTGAAACTTCTAATGCACGTTGCACCACTTTCTGAAAGTATTATCAACCTTTACAGATTATTTGTTTGAGTTCTTCAACATGAATAAGCTGATCTTTGTAGTGATTGTTTTCAGCATTGCTTTTTTATCAGGAGCAGAAGCTAGGTTTGCAAGGTATCCATTTCAAACAAAAAAGAAGTGAGTTTTTTCGATTCATATTTAAGGATATAATTTTTAATGGACTAATCATTTTCGGAAACTATTGTTGCGTTTTATTTTGTTTCTGAATCCAATTACCCGATAAATAAAAAATTAAAGGAAAGAAGGCAAAAAATCACCAAATAAAAATTAAAATGTTACAGAAACGTCTTTGTTTCATACTGCATATGTTACGTAAGTCCAAACAATTTTTCAACATTTGGGTCATTAACCACATTATTCGAACTCAGACAAACTCAAAAGGTTAATGTGAATGACGGTCGTTTGCAAAAAGTAATGAACCACATTTTAAACCCTGTTCTACTTTCGACCGAACATCTGAGTTTTTTTCCTAAATATGTTTCTCATTAAACAAGTTTGTACAACTCAAAATAACATTTGCATCAACAACTTTGTACAGGCCACCAGCAGATCGACAGTTGCTTGGTGAGTAGATAAAACTTTTATCTCTGATTTTAAGCTGTTGGTTCCAATTTTAAATTTGTTTCAGGAAATTCACCAAACAACTCCAGTAGCGACCTGTGTTTTTATCGTTAGTGAATGTATTGCTTGACACTTGTTGCCTTATTCATTCCATTTTTCCAGGTTTCGTACACGTGTATTGCATACAAAAGAACGTTTCTGATTTCCAAAGAAATAAAAACACATTTCGGTACTACACACCTAAACTGGACGTTGATGACAATTCATAATTGACAGTATAGAATCATACTTCAACGAGGTTTATCATCTTTTCGCGTTGACACTTGCTGGTTTTTTGTTATATACAGTTATCAAAAGATTGTATAATGTTGAAGCTGCTTGGTCAAACATCGTTTTGAATACATCACATTTCAAACACTGATGCTTTGATCAAATCGTGTAAAAACAAATAAAAAAATCTTTGCAATTGTCAAAAAATAGCAAATCATTAACCAATGACTATTGTGTACCAATCAAACATGTTAAAAACCCATCAGGTAATTTTGATAGTGTATTTATTTTATTATTGATTTTTATTCAGATCAGAATCTTCGTGAATACCTGACCGACACCATTCTGAATGTGATGAGAGAAGTGAAGGAAGATCAATAGTAACCAGCTTTTAACCGTTTGGGGTAAGTTTTGCGAGTTACAGAAAAAAACAACGCAACAAAACTAATGTTCAGGTACTCTGCTTCACAAGGGCGCCCGACAGCAACTGCATTATGTAAGTACTCTGCTTTCAAAGGGATCACAATAGCAAATGTAATGTGTGAGTGCTACGCTTTCAAAGAGGAGGAGATCGTAGCACCCAGGAGGAGGTCTTGGTTTCTACTGAGATAGAGTTCGATATAAGCCTGGTACTCAAAAAGTCCTGTCTCCGAAAACTTGCGACCAGTCCCAGAAAGCTGTTGTATTACCTTGCGGCGATACGTTCACGGATAGATGCCGATAAAGCACGGCCAGTCGATATACAACTAGTCACAGATTTAAGGAAAACAAGCTTTTAGAAAAATGTCCGTACCAGGACCAAGCAGTTACGAATAAATTCCTG
>Ga0210059_1004251_pt1 | contig 23069 bp, 19 predicted proteins | sample Ectturendosymbi2_FD_188042 | JGI IMG/M metagenome (GOLD analysis project Ga0210059, IMG submission 188042) | Ecteinascidia turbinata endosymbiont from Florida, USA - Sample 2 (SPAdes) (version 2) | ecosystem: Host-associated > Tunicates > Ascidians > Unclassified | place: Key West, Florida...
GGGGGGCCAGGCAAAATTTGGGGGGGGGCAGTTGCCCCCCTGGCACCCCCCTAGCTCCGCCCATGCTTATATCTATTGTTTGCTTATGCTCTTGTTTTGCATAATAAGAGATTTGTAGATTTGAAATAATAAACAAAAGCAGATTTTGTAGATTTGAAATAATAAGCAAAAGCAAAAACTTTTTTTACAAGATTAGCGACGAAACGAAACACAATAAAATTTAAGTAATTTTTGAAAGTTTTTGGTCAACAGTTTTTATCAAAAGGAAACAAAAATCCACTCGTTTCTATTTGTCACTAGTTTCTTGAAATTCGTGCTTTTTCACAGGACTTATACAAAACCTAGCACTTATATACAAAACGTAACTGACTAAATTTATAGAAAATCTTGCACAACAAAACAAGTACCACTGCTCCTTTGTCTAAACCTCTGTAAACCAAATACGCAGCGGCTGCCAGTAAACTACTTAACAACAGTTAGTAACTAGCTTTACACGTGTGATCAAATCGTCTTTGACTCTTGCCATCATTTTCTGGTCAACGTCGACGGAACGGGGTTGTAAATTAAATGCTTCAAAACGTGCGTTTTTCTTGAAATATTTTCTGAATGTTGATTCTAATAATGACGTTCCGTACAATTCCTCTTTAACCTATGGCTTGTAACTAAATTTTCGTAGGAGCCAGAACAATTGACGATAAGCATGTCTGGCGGCGATAGAAAGGTATGCTGTATGCTAATAATAACTTGGGCGACATGCACCTTACAGCCGAAACGAGAAAAAGGTATATGCAGATGTGCCGACCTTTTTTATTTTTTGACTTCTTTTGCTATACTCAAGTCGGCAATGTAGAATTGACAATCCCAAAAGGGTTCCACTTTCTACTGGAGATTGGTTTTGAGTTGACAGTGATAACGTAGCAATAGCTCCGGGCCGGTTTCTAGCTCACTCGTAAAATAACATTTAGAAATGAAATAAATTTGATGTTAAACAAGCCGTGAAACCTCTTCTTGATACATACCAAGAAAAAAACGCGAGTCATTTTTTGCTAAATGCAACAGTGCAGAACGTCCATGAAATCCAAGCTTCCGCTTTTGCTCAAAGTTATTCGTGCAGAATAGGATCCAAGGGATTTTTACCTGATAGCATCTATGTCTCATTTCATGGTCAAGGTAGTATGCAATTTAGAGGTCTTCAATCAAAAACGTGTCCTAATCAATACGATTACTGAGCATGAGAATCCTTTTTCGTTTAGTGCAGCACAACTCATATGGCAATCATACAGCGTAGCCAGGGGGAAGGTTGTGTCCCAAACAAAATATTGTTGCTCGCTTAAAGAAAAAAGATTTGGCCCCCAAATTTTTTTCGCTGGCTACGCCATTGATTGCAACTATCGTCCAACTTTCTTTACACGGAGTTTGAAGAAGAGTCTTATGTCTTACGCAAATATTTGATCCCACTCAAAAATCTGTGACCGAAGCAACCAAAAATCGCTTGAGCTCTACTGTTTGGCTAACATCTAACTGCACAAAACGGCGGTATTTTTATTTTATTTCTGAATATTTATGTGTTATGCAAGAGTAAGACCAGTCACAAGCAAGAAGTAAAAAAATTAAAAAATACCTCTCCTTTTCCTGAAATACACAAAAATTTATAGTTCAACGATACGACCTAGCTCAGACAAAATAGTATTTTTCTTTTCGAACGGCCGTTAGCATTCTGCAGTCTTGCCTCCTACGGTATATGTGTGCATTTAGGAGTAAAAGACGAGTTTCACGGAAGCGAAGTTTGTTTTTCATCTTTTCTCAAACCTTCGATACATCAAGCATTTTTGAGATACACGATATCTTCACTCATATGATTGATAAAAAAATCAGTAAATTGATTAATTGAACGCACGAGCAGTAACTTTGTACGGTAACTCGACTGTGAATGGAATATGTTGCCCCGTGGAATTTTTTAGGCAATTGCATAAAATACCCAAAATATTTGTAATTCTATATATAATGACCCATCTGTTTTATTGCTGACATTTTAATTTCATTTAGTAAAACCTTTTTTGATATTTGCAGCAGTAAATTTTGCAATTATGTCCTGTATTAAACATAGCGCTTTTGCTTAGATGAGAAACAAAGTTGACGTTCAATTTGTTTTCATTCGAAAAGTGAGTAAATTTTGACTCACCTTTCGTATAACTTTTTCTAAAATATTCCTGAATTGTTTTTTAGCATAAGTGATTTTATAAAGTAAACTCTGCCTCTGCCCTTTTGGGACAAGCTGATGCATTTCTTCCTACTTCCTTTCAAGCATCCACAAGGTCTTTCTGGTACTTAAACAAGCTCCGAGAAAATAACTAAATACTCCTGCTGCGAATCTACAGATCGACGCCTTATCGACATTTAAGTGCACAACGATGTAGGCTGGCAAACTTATGCTCGTGCAAAATCGCTCTCCGGTAAACGTTACTTCCTGGAAACGTGAGGCTGTCGTTGACACAGTTCAAACGTGGTCTGGACCAGCCTGAGGCAAGTGATTTCGCTTATCCATACCGCGAAATTGTTTAGAGGAGGATCGTGAACCTGTTTCGTGACTTGTGTGAGGTACTTGTGCATGTGTCGACGGAGGCCGACGCAAGGAGTCAAATTAAAGTTGCCGAGTTTCTTTCCGCGAAGTGAAAAATCTATGCTAAGAATAGCCGCCAGCTTCAGAATCAAACGGTCTGTTACACTTCAGCAAAGAAGCTGGTATTTTGAGCCACTTTCGCGGTGAAAGTTTTAATATTTCTATCAGAACGATGCAGGTTACATAACTCGCAGGTTATATAACTCCACTTGCGAACAAAGCTCGCGTAATTAAAAACTCGTCACCTACTAACATGCGAAAATCACCAACGTGCGAGCATATAGCATGCATAAAACCAAGGGATATCAGGATGTAGCATGCACAAACCCATTGGAAAAGTCCCGCTTATATCTTCTTACCTGGTTTTAACATACAGTATGTATGTGAGATTTGCTGATTAGCATGCTTTCGTCATTAATGAGAAATATTCAGCGGAGAAAAATTTGTTCTTTATGTTGACCAGCAATTCCAGTTTTCACCTTAACAGAGTTTTCCCACATGTTTTTCAACGCCATGGCACTGGTTACAAGTGACAGGAAAGTTGTAAACAAATTTTGATTTCAAGTTTTGAAAAGGCTCCACTGAAATACGAACAGAAGGTGCGCAAGCTTGAATATTAGTGAAAAAGTGCGTTCTGAAACAAAACACCGCTTCAGAAAATGAGTTCACATTTAAACGGGGAAACGTTTTTGTAAGTATGCTGGTGAAGCAATCCCAAAAGTGTAACGTTTTAGTACTTCAGATAGCTCTTCATGAATAAAAGTTTTAGGCAACAAATTTGTTTAGATATAATTCTAACAAATAAACTTGGAATAAAAAGATAAGACATGAAGAAAAAGCATATTTATTCAATATCTTGCAATTCTGGTACTTTCGGTAGAATCTCTCCGATACAATGATGGTTCATTTCATTTCAATCCATCGTGGTAAAAAAGTTATGAAGGTAATAACTCGATACAGCAGAACAGTTGTGTGAATTCTATGCAACCTGCACAGGTATTGAGATTACAAGCGAGCGCTGAAGAAGATGGGATGTGCACAGATTTGCTCATTGCATGCCTTTATGCAAATGAGTATATACTAAGAAATGGTTCGAGGATATTGGCTTCAACTTCGCAATCCATCAGTTCAAATTGATGATCAACCGCTTAAATCAAAACACTGTTCATTTTGAGTTTATCCTGCATAGCAAAGGTGGTCCGACAATGAAGCAAAGGCAAAGTAATGCTCCCTCACAGATGCTGCTACCTGCCGTTGAATTCCTTCCGTCTAATGCACAAGAGCTTGTAGTTTAAATAATGTTTCCTTGTTTGAACTTGGCATTTATTTACAAGAGCTTAACTGCAGTATTCGTTTTAGCACGCGAATTTAATGAACATAACCATGATCGTTTTACATGATTTTGTATCAACTGTAAACCATCTGTAGAGACCTGGTCATTCTACCTAAAAAACAGTAGTTTTTTCTTCTCGCAGAGAAGAAGTAGTGTTTTGTTCAAAGTGAAGGTGTTGGAACTGTGAGATTAAGCCTGGTACACTCCCTGCATGGTCGTGTACGCTATTTCACCAAAAACGTGCTGCCATTACTGTCGTTTTTTCTGTATCAGATATGTTGGTGGTAATGAAGAGCTTGCAAAAAAACAAATATAGAAAAAAAATTAAAATTCCAGTTTAATTTTAAGCGGGATTTCTTGAATGAAATGAAGCACAAAAGCTAGTGTTGCACTGAAAAAAACATTTCTTGACATTACCATTTTTAATTGAATGTTTTCCGCTTTCAGCAACCCACAAGCGTTTCTGCATTGTTACTAGCTTTCGACCGTCTAGTATTTTGAACTTCACCATCATTCCAACGGTCGACAACAGAAAGTAGATATAAACAACACCACCACAGAAAATTTCATAGCATGACAATTGTCACTATGAGCAAAATTTTGACTTGAGTAAGGGACGTCAGTGGATTGCTGCAATGATGGTTCTTGTAGTGATATTTGTAGGTTTGCTTTTCCACAGTAGTTTCTCCCGGCATTCTCATATTTTAGGCCTTCGTCAGTGTGTTATGCTACATATTAACCATCTTAGATCCATTGCAAATTTGGTGCCTGGGTTTGCTCTTTGATCTATTTACCACTCTTTCATTCTTGCAATTTTTGATTATGGTAGCGTTGCTTAACGACACATGTTTCCGATCTGACGTTTTGCTTTTGGATATTGCCTAGATAAATTCAGGAAAAGCAATCACAATGTGCTTGAAGACACATTGTGCCAATGGCGCTGTTTTGAAATGCGTATCTTTTGTAAGGCTCCTGGAAGAAAATCTGCCGTTTCGATGAACTGTCGTTTAGATAAGGTGTCGGTTCGATGAACTGTCTTTTCGATAAATTGTCGTTCGATAAACCGTCGTTCAATCAACTGTCGTTAGATAAACTGTCGTTCGATAAATTGTCGGGTCACGGTCTCTAAACATTCAGAATGCACTAATCGTTTTATATCACCATAAAACTCTAGATTTCCTTCATACTAATTCATTCTTCAGTAATTAATTCTTTGTTGACATTTTGCTACCTTGTTAAAGTTTTGTCAATTGTTCGTTGTTAACCAGAGTTAATTAACGCAGATTTGATTTTTGTCTTACACTTACTTGCATAGGCACTTTGAATTTGGTGCAAAAATTTACGCTTTTGCGGTACGTCTATCCCATGTGACAAACCCAAACCAAGGACCATGTTATTATGTAAGAAGTTTTGCACTTGCTTTACATCATCAATGACAGTTCTTGAAGAGATAATGCTTAGAAAAACAGGAGGCGGGAAGTAACAAGTTAAAATATCCTTTGAGCCATGAAATATGCCGAACTACATCACAGTGCACACTGCACAGCATGATTTATCAAATAGCGTTTGGTCTGGCGATATGTGGAACCAGACGTGAAGCTCTATACGATGAAACAATAGTTTAAAACATGTCTTAAGATATGTTGCAAAAAATTTGAAAAATATTCTACCCTTTCACTTATGAAGAGAGGATTAACTGCATTTTAGGCTAAGATAATAGGTTTGATTTCCAGTAGTTTTGTGTAAACAACACGTTTTGACACAATGCTTGCGTAACTCCATTTGTTTTTTCGTCTAACGCCAATTAAGAAGTTTGATTTTAGTAGGTTACGTTCGGAAAAATAAAAAATCCACAAGAAACTTCAAACATGTTTGCTTATTGCATGCTATTAACGTTAGAAAATGTAGAGAACCATTAAACTTAAAACTCACAAAATAGTGCTTCTATACAATTTTCTTTTATGAAAAAGAAGCAAAGAACTTTTTTCTAAACATTTGCACTGCTATCATGCCTTTGAAAAGCTGTCTTGCGACAGAAGGGGGAAGCAAGAAAAAAAAAACTTTCCTGAAAACTTGTTTTGGTTGGTTAAAATCTTTTGAAAATGATTCTCAACATTTTTGTTTTTTAAGAAGGAAAATATATGTATTTACGATTTGTATTCTTCTGTCTTAGAATTCCTTCTAGGTGTCGAAACACTCAAGCTTGGGAAGGCTTCAGGTTGTGGTAAACTCATACCTGAATTGCTCAAAGCCTTGAATCGAGGCGTCCTTTGGCTGACTCGTGTGTGTCAAGTGGCCTGGTATTCTGGGAGACCACCGAAAGTTGGGCAAACTGGGGTGCTCAGGCCCCATACAAAAGAAGGGAAACAGGAGTGAATGCACAGATTGCTGGGGCACCTCTTTCATCCTTGGAAAAGTTTGTGTCACTTGCCATGTAAAAAGTGCAGAGCAATAGTTGAACCAAAGTGGATGATGCCCAGAGCTTTTTTTGGTCCTGGCCGTAGCAGGGGCGTAACGAGGTTAGTTGCCGCCCGGGGCAAGAAGCAAGTTTGCCGCCCCCATGTTCGAACCTGAGGTCTTTCGGAAACAAATGTAGTGTATTGAAGCAAGTGCTTGTGACATTGCTGGGACGTTTCGGCGTCCCCATAGTGATTCGGCGCCCGGGTAATTGTGCCCCCTTTCCCCCCCATCGTTGTGCCCCTGGGCCGTAGCACTACAGACCAAATATCACTTCCCAACAAATTTTCGAGAAATCTTGGAGTGCACGAAAAACGTCTATACGAAATTTGTTGATCTCGAGAATGAACATGACCGGGTTCCTCCTCATAAAAATATTGGCAGTGTTGCGGTAGTACGTTGGTGACTGTCACCTGTTACTGACCGCCAAGTCATTCCATTCCTTCTCAGAAGTTTGTGTCTGTATCGGCGGAGTTAAGTGGGTGTTGTACTCTGAGAAAGGTGTGTGCTGTCACCACTCCTCTTCATTCATAGTCTATATACATTGCACAAATGCTTACAGCTGAGAATTTTCCAAACACGGTTTTCAGCATGCACGTGATTGGTATGTGGCTACGTGCGAACAAGCCGGAAATAAAAATCAGCACTAAAAAGAGCGAGGTATTATGTCTTTCCAGAAACCCAAATCAGTGTATGCTGCAAGTGGGCGGCAATACACTGCACAAAGTCGAGAGGTTAAAGTACCACGGGACGGTATTCACGAGTGATGGAAGGCAGAACGAGATCGATGCACAGAATGGTAAGGTAAACAGTTCTTCGTGATTTTTGTTCCTTTGTGTCACAAAACGGGAGGCTTAAACCAGTAGTTTTTTTTCGGTCATAGACCGAAATATTTTTGAAATGACCGAAAAAAATTAAGTCAAGTCGTTCAGAATGTCTGAAAATATAGGCTAATGAACACTGCTACGGCAAGTTTTAATACAGCTGTGAGAAAAATGACTGACACGTTTCAGTGGCCAGTGTCTCAGCAAAAAATGACCGAAATGTCTCAACGAGAACAAAAACACCTTCGGTTTTCAAATCCGTCTTTGTTCGAATCTTCACCTCTGGTAATGAATCTTGGGTAATGACCGAAAATTTGCTATATCTCAAGTGCAAGCGGCAGAGATGGGATTTTTGCGTATAGTTTACGGCGTGACACATCGTGACGAAGTGTGCAGCTGTGAAATTCGTATAGCCCAGAATGTCGAGGTATTCCTCCTCCGAATTGAGAGATCCCAGCTTCGTTGGTTCGGTCACGTGACCAGAATGTCCCAGGAAAGATTGGCGAGGCAAGTCCTGTTGGCTACACCCACGTGAAAGCAGCCCAAAGGTTGTCCAAAGACTAGGGGGCGTGACTACATTTCCAACCTTGCTTGGTTCGGTTTTGAGCAGAATCATCTGAGGTTGCTTAAACCGTGAGGTATTTCAATTCCTCCTAGGGTTACTGTTCCCGCGGCTCTTCAGAGAGGAAAGCGGGTTTGAAAATGAATGAATGTTGTTTGAAGTCATTTAGGCATTCATAACCGAATAGATGTCAATGTCAAAAATAGATTTTTTAAAAATTATTCAAGTAACTACACTCCACATGTGAGACAAGCAAGGAATCTATCGCAAATTTTTAATAGGAAATCGATTTCACGTAACACTACGCATCATCCGTCCTTAAATCTGCAAGAAATGTTAACAGGTGAAACGTTGAAAGGCTAAAATAGGGGCAGAGAAAGCAAACAACCTTAAGGCTGAAGTGAACATATCACTCAACACCAACTGCGACATCAAAACTTGAATTTTCGTCTTTCTGAAATAATTGCGTTCACTGGAACGCCAAAACTTACTTAATTTTAATAAATCACAGCACAAGCTGCCATAATTAAAACTATGGAATGCGTCGTTCTTAAATAATTGCGTTCACTTGAATTTCGCTTCATTGAGCAAGGCAACGGGCCAATTTAAGCTTGAAACAACGCGCCGTATGATTCAGAACGTTGGCAGAATGCGTAAACAAAATTTGCATTGGTATAGCGATGGGAACCAAGCTTTAGCGCGCCCATTTGAAACGCTGTGACGGATGAAAACAACGCCAGCACGCAGTATGTTGTTGGTGGAAAAGGTCATAACACGTCAACGAACAGCGCAAAAGATAGCAAAACTTATGTCACGCGGGGAAGGATCATGTTTTATATATCTATTTGTGCATCAAGTTGATGACGTATTTACTTTCACAGATATTTAGAGAGTGAAAATTAGGTTGTTCAGCAAAAGTAATAGGGTAAGCTTTATGCATGGGTGGTTTATTTACGATACCATGGAATGCTGTATAGTGTCGCGACAAGGCCACTTCATTTTTGTCATTTTTACAATCTGGCCTGCTCCAAATACTGCGGTGCGGTGACCAATGATCATCTCTTGGAAAATTTGTTCTTGGTTTGGCTGACATATTGCTCATGGCATATCACATAAGTCGCTACATAAATATAATAGTTCGCGCATGTCAAATTTTGGTTCAGCGGAAAAGATTTAGTTTTGCTCATTATTTATGAAACACATGGTACCATTGATTTGTTGTGTTTTCCATGGCAACCACAAAGTGCACCGCGGCCGCAAGATCCCGACACACCCTTGACACGCTCCCTCGTCTTGCTTTAACATGGTGCTTGCAGTTTGTAAGTATTTACACAATTGTAGTAGATCTTTTGTAGATTATCATTGCCTTCGTATTCAAGCTTTTTCTCTCTCTGTCAGAGTTAGCAGTTGGGGAAAAGATGTAGCCCAAGCCTGTGGGTCATCTTTCTTGCCGCATTTTAGGAGCCGTAGCCTTTCTTCCCAATTTGATGCCATTGCTATGATGTCATTAGTCATGTCCAAAGAGGAGTTTGAGCAAATCGTTTTTTCTTTGAGTTGGTTTAAGCGACTGAGTTTGTCTTTTTTTCTTTGGTGGAGACGCCTCAATCTTATTGCTTTTTCCAATAACTTTGCATTGAATGTTGTTTCTGTGTAGTGTGATTTCCCATTAATGAACTGCCTTCCCTCCACTGCGGGTTTTACGAAGTCTTTAGTAACACACCCAAAATCGTCGTCAGTAATTATGCAATGATTAACATCTAGGAATTAAACTTCATCCGTTTGTTCGGCTGTGCAAGCTTAGCGAAACGTTAGTTCCAAGCAGCTGTTGCCAAATAGAGTTAATGTTTGTCGAATGGGTTCATTTGATGATTCTGATGTAGTTATCCAAATTTTGTCATCTTGATGTAGTTATACAAATTGTGTCATTTTAGAAAAATTGTCTGAGTTCTAGACATTTAATATGGCAGGAACCTCTATAACTGCTAACAAGCTTATGATCACGTGAAATCAAAGCAAGAATATGTATTCAAGAGTAAGTTGTCTGCTGTGGAAATCCAGATATTAGATTTCCTAAATCCAACGATATGCGTGATTATAGGTGTCTGCTAACGCATTACGCAAAAATGGTTTGAGCATTCTGACGCCGGTTGTTACTTTTGTTTAAACAGTTTTAAGTAACCAGCTTGCTTCAAAATTTGGTAAATTGCTTACTGCATTACATCACTCTTATTCCCAGAGCTACTTCTTCATTACCAGTTGTTGACAATTTTTTTTACTGAAGATTACTGAAAAAGCTACACGAACTTATTTATTTTCATACATATCGCTGTCAGCATGCTAGGTCTTTGATTTGACTTATAACTCTGGTAAGTACATAAAAATTATTGTGTCTCGGAAACTAGATTTAGCAAAAAAAATGCAATTAAGTGATATTCTTAGTTTTTACATAGGAATACGTAGAAAACGAAATACTATAATTATAACGTTTTGACAATGGGATCAATTTTTTATGATTCGAGTGCTAAAACGTTACCATCAATTTTCCAACGCTGCGTTTCCAATTTGCATTCTTTTTTCAACACTAAAACTACAAATTGTCATCATTTATTTACCAGTGCCAACGTACCATGTGTGAAACCATCTGTACTTGACTTATAAGTCGTATCTTAAAGAAAAAACTAATTACCTAAAACGTAACGACCAACACTCCCTGCCTTGGCCTTGAGGGCATCCTATGACATATCGCTACCAACTGCTATCACCAGATAATATTCTGCGTGAATTTTATCGCTCTGCGGTCACAAAATTGTGGCTTTTAAAAACAATGCAAAGTTGTGAGTTTTTAAATCGGTCTTTGTTCCTATTCTCACCTCTGGTCACGAATCTTGGGTAATGACTGAAAGAGTGCTATCTCTCACGTACGGCACAAGCGGCAGAGATGGGATTTTTGCGAAGAGTTCACGGTGTGACACGTTACGACAAAGTGCGCGAGTGAAATTTGTAATCCTGAACGTCAAACCACTTCTTAGAAATGAGAGATCTCATCTATAATGGTTCATCTTCGTGACCAAAATGACCCACGGAAGATTGGCGAGGCAAGTCCTGGCTAGCTACACCCAAGATAAAGCGGCTCAGAAGTGGACCAAGGACCTTGGGCTTGATTACATTTCAGACCTTGCTTGGTTTGATTTTGATGAGAAACCAGCAGATCTACCAGAAATTGCTGAGAACCATGAGGTATTTCCTTTTAGGGCTGCTGCCTCCGCGACTCTACTGAGAGAAAAAGCTGGTACACAGCAAGTCTGCGAACGTTACACAGTACATATAAGATAATCTTGAAATGTCTATGCCTCCAAACAGAAAAACCGACTACCTACGGTTGATCCTGCGAGTTTCTTTTGAAGAAGTTGATTCCCTAAGTCAAACTTTGTCCTGTGTAACTTAATTATGCTCGTGCTGCTGCTTGTACTATTACTCCCTAGACGTGCTTTCACAACTCAGAGGCTTTCGCAGTAAACACGTCAAATAAAATATCTTTTTTTATTCTTCCGCAATATTTGCAAGAGGGAAGATGAATTGTGGTTGTTGTGAAAGCAATCGTGAAAGCAAACAATGCAATTCATTCCAAACTTACTTCAGTTAATATTAACATTCTCTAATTTCAAAAACACTTTTGAACGATGTTCATTGAAGGCCATAAAATACAGTTACTGTGTAGTCACACGCAAAGCACTATGTGTAGAATTGTGCGGTTCTCATGACGATGGAGAGAAAGTTCCACCTTAAGAGGTGAGAACAGGGTGCCGTGCGCAACATTTGCTGTTTAAATCTAAACATAAACTGCAGGGCAACATCAGCGAACTATTTCCATGAACATTTCATCTTTGGCCTAGGAATTGCCTCTCTGCAGTTCGTATGACGAAAGCGATTACAGTAAATGACTTCAGGCAACCTACCACAAATGCTTGCGGTTATCCGGGCACCTGAACTTCATCTGGCCTCTGAAAACATTTCGATGTGGCGCAAATTCGCATGTGGACAAGTGCAGAAGAGGATTTAATCACAAAAAGTTTTATTGCATAACCTCGCTGATACAAACATCAGAGTAAAACTTCCAACTTTTGTAAACCTCATTCGAAAATTCCCTTTTATTTGTCACGGGTAAGTTTTGCCTCAACGCCCACAGCAGTCAAGAGGTCATCGCGACAACACTTCAAGAATATGTTATCACTCTTTTACTCAATGAAGCTTTTCACGTTTAATTACCACGAGGTTGATGCTCACCACTTCCGTGCATTCTCTGCATTGGAGAAAATGCTTCCAAACAAACGAGTAGTTAATTTGAAGCATCCTGTCACGTGATGACCTGACAATTACGATTGTTGTCAGACTCTTGGCCACCGCGCTTCGTTTAAGTCGCACCGTAGCCGCCTCGCCGCATTTTTCGGAAATTTCTATTTATTGCTACTAAGCTTTTCTTCCTCCTATCGTGATTCAACGAAAAATAGAAACCTGTTCACAGTCTGAGCGACGACCTCATCGTGATTAAGCAGTTGTGGCGTGTGTTTGCACAACGACATGGAACCGAAGCAAAGTACACCACATTCGAATCTATCAGCAAAGTTTCACGTAACTTTGCCCATCCTCAATTCTGAAATCTTGTTCAAACAGAATGGTAATAATAGAGAAGGAAATAAAAACAGATAAAGATTTTAACAAATTCATGATTGTCAATTCTATAAAATCTGTGCAAAAAGGAAAATAAGGCTATTGTTCAAGCATATCAGTTTTAGTATTCCGAAGTTTCAAAGCGTTTCGGAAGTTTTTCGATAAATTGTAAACGATTAAGTTAGAGCCCGTGGTTGTTTTTTGAAATTTTGATTTTCCTTGATGCGATGACACTAGTTGCCCGGATCGAAATCTTTGTCCGGTGCAAAATCTTTCTAGCAATTTCTCGCCTGTAGCCGACAGGCCATTTCTGTTGAATAAAAAGAAATCCACGAATGGATACTGCATTTCTTCAAGAGGAGAAAGTTCAAGTGTTTAAACATGCTTAAACTAATGTGGGTCACGGTGACCCAGGTCATATGAGGTCATCCACGTGAAACTACGTAGGCACGCGTCGGCGCGCTTTCAACTCTTCAGTAGCTTCATTTTTTGTGTGGCTTGTAAATAGGTGCGCTTGCGGTCATCCACGCTCTTTTCGATTTTGCAAAGGGAGCGAGTTCGTCACGAGTTCGGGTCACGCTGACCCGACGTTATGGTTAGTGTGAGCTGCAAATGTACGTTTAACCCACGTTATGGTTAGACGGGGTTGAGAGCCAGGTGGCTGTAAAGAGCTGAAACTCACTCAGCGCATGCTTCTACGGTCGTGTTAGCAGTACACAACATAAGAAGTTCTTCAGGCCCAAATGTTTTTTGTTATAAGCAATTCAGTTCAGACATATATGAAATTTACACCATCACCCTTTTCATCAAAAATCGTTTGATATTAGAGTACAAAGTAACTTTGTTAGAGCTCAAACTGCTCAATGAGAGTTATATTTTCAGTGTAGTTTTCGTGATAAACTTCAGTTGAGGAAAGTAATTTTTTTGTGAAACCCGGGTCATGCACACCCGATGTTATGGTTAGTGTGACAAAAACTGAAGATTAGTATTCCAGGGTTTACTAACGTATCTACAGAAACCAGTTAACTGTTTTTTTCATATTTTTTTTACCAAAATCGTTTTATCTAGCTGCTTTCTACTCTCATCCCGCTCAAGGAACTGAGTCCAACACTTAATTCCAGTTCCATTAGCAAGAACTAAGATAAGTATTTGTTGCTGCAAACCTTCGAAAACAAACAACGCAATATATTCCAAATTTATTTCAGTTAATATTAACATTCTCTATTTTAAATAACACTTGTGAACGATGTTCAACAAATCTAGAACATAACCGTTTAATAATGCCTAAAATCACTTCATTCAGCACTGTGCAGTTCTCTTGACGATGGAGAGAAAGTTTCACCGTAAGAGGTGAGAACAGGGTGGCGTGCGCAACATTTAGTATTTAATCTAAACATATACTGCAGGGCTACATCAGTGAAATATTTTCGTGTATATTTTGTCTTTGGTCTTTTAGAATAGCCTTCTGGAGTTCGTATGACAAAAGCGATTACAGTAAATGACTTCAGGCAACTTAGCGCCAACACTTCCGGATATGCGGCACCTGAACTTCATCTGACCTCTGGAAACATTTCAATAAGCCGCAATTCGAACGTAGATAATTTTGTTTTTAACTTCTTCGCAACTTTCGGTTCAATTTCAGGATTGCAGATTACTGTATTTAAGCTGTGAATTTTGGTTCAAAGGAGTTTCTGAAGTTCGTCGGGATTGTACACTGTATTTATTTAAATTTTGACTTTTGGTTATGACCAGTGATACAAGCTCTCTTATGTATCGTGTCATGAAAGTTACGGAGTTGGTATGACTTTCATGATCCAGTCCTCTTCTTTACTCATGATTGTTATACGTACAGTAATACCCACTGCCCAGTAACATTTACCACAGTTCATCATTACTGACATGTGTAGACTCGTGCTAATGAGTCGCTTGCGCTGTAAACCTGTTAATCTTTATGGCCTAACTAACGGTTATGCTGCAAAATAGCCTAATAGTCCAATATTACAGTGTTGTGAGCCAAAAGTAGAGCAGAAGTTAACTTGAATTAGCTTCTAAGCTATTTTTTGTTTCTGAATCTTTTAGTTGGATTACACCTATTGGCTAAAAACAGTGATATGATTTTGGATTTTAACAGGATTTGGATTTTGCAACAGGCAGTTTTCAGATTTTGAAATATTATTGTTGGATCGGATTTGGATTTGAAAAACATAAATCCATTCATATCCGCTGTATGTACGATCGTTTCAAACTGATTAGCATTTATGGTCTGACCTACGTGAAAAGCAAAGTTGCCCTTACCGACAAATTGGCGTTTGCTGCCAAAGAAGTGCAGCAGTCCTTGAAATTTCTGACCATCGTTCACCAACCCTTCAAGGTAAAGTTGCTGCCATGGTCATTATCTCACCAAATGTGTCATCATGAATGCAATAAATCTGTTGAAAAACGTGTTTCAAATTGTTTGCAAAAATGTTTCAAAATAGGCTTTCAAACAGCATTTTGAACTGAAATGGTGACTCAGACAATTATATTTTCAGAAAAACAACTAAAATGGCAGGTACGTATGATTAATGTATGGGTGCAATTTGCCCTATAGTATATTCTAGAGCAGGCCTGCACAACTCAGAAAGCTCGTAGGGCGAAATTATCAACAAAAATTTGCAGCGGGCCGCAAAAGTCTATTTCATTTCGATGTAGAGATTTCATTGCAGTATGGAATAAATTATAGAACGACAATTACTTATTTGAGGTCGAGCTATTGCAGCAGTTTCTACAATTGAGAAAATCCTCTCGGGCCGCAAGAAAAGCTTTCGCGGGCCACATGCGGCTCGTGGGCCATATGTTGTGCAGGCCCGTTCTAGAGAAATCGTGATGCTGAAATAAAACTAGCGGAACTTCACCCAATTTAGTCACAGGGTCTAAAATGATTTTAAATGAGTTAATTTGAAGCGTTTGTCCCAAGAATTTCTATTTTTTACAGACACTTCGTGCCTCAACATGTATTTTAGGAAAATACAGAAGGAATTGATGTTGAACTGAGCTTTCTCAAATAAAAAACATGGCTTAAATATAAATTAGAAATGCCAACCGTTGAAAGATTTGTCAAGTCTAAGCAGAGGATAGCGCGTATTGCATCGTAGAAATAATCCCAATGAAACGGGGAATCCCCGCAGCCGAAATATTCGAAAGAAGCTAGGGTCAAGGTTGCTAGATTGGCCTTTTTCAGGCAAAGTTTCAGAAATGTGGGTATTTTTCAAATTAGTTGGCATAAAAGAAATTTATTTGGCCTTTTCCTTGCCTTGTCTCGAGTTGGTTAGCCTTAAAAAATTAATTCGGCCTTTTGGCTCTTTTTTGGATTTTTTACGCTGCAAAAGTTTCCTCTGTACAAAAATATTTATAATTTCATATTTCTCGGCAACACCTTTGCAAACTTTTTGTGATAATTGCTATATTAGACCGACGCCCGCGTTCTGAAATTTGTAGTTTGTACTATTTGCGGGATGCGAGATTAGAAATATTTCTTTGCATAAACACTGGAAATGCGTACGCTGTGTATAGTGTGTTGTGAGGACGAAGCAAGGTTTGAGGCTGGCAGACAGACCTGCGATAGAAATGCGATAATGACGTCGAGGAAGTGGAAAGAATTATGATTCTAGTCGTAAATATAAGAGTGAATGGGAGAAAACATTCGTATAGGTGCGAAAAGCTGCCATGGATCAAAATCTGCATACTGCAAACTGTGGCACTACTGTACCTAAAGTGTGTAATCTCACAAACCATGGAAAGTCAGAGAAGCATCAGGAAGGAGCTCCAGTACAAGGCCAAGCAAAACTTAATTTCCACCTGAAGAAAAAAATTCCAGCGATATTATTGTAATTCAAGTGCTTTCTTATGACAAAGCAATGGCATGATAAAAGAATAGCAATACCATAAAAAATTCGACTTTTTTCTGGCCATAATCGGTTCGGCCTTTCTCTGGCTTGTTTTTAGCACTGTTTGGCTTTTTATTAAAATTTTCATCTTTACAACCCAACATCTAACAACCCATGTTTGGTCATGTGGTTTTGTACTAAAAGAATGGATTTTATTAAATGTCTAGCAGATTTTTTTAAATGCAGTATGCAATACATGTTTCACGTCCTGCGCACTTCGCACTTAAGCAACCTATCACAGTTTGAAAGGCCCCAAGTGACCTATGCTGACGACGGGCCTGAAACTTGTGAACAAGACAAAGCGAAAACAGTCATGTACGAGAATATACGCAGCACAAATACGGTTTGACAAAACATACCCATGAAGTACAGCGTCGTGTCAAGTTTTTCAGGCTGCTTGGCCTGAAAAAACTTGACACGGCACTGTACCGAAATGTTTGCGAAGCCACGGAAGGATTTTTTTACTTAGCGTTAGCTGACTCGACCATTAAGCAGTTGCGTTTGTAAAATGAATGGTGCATTATTGTGGTCAAGTTAAGCTGCACAAAACAGTTGACCAAAATGTTTTTTACGCGCTGCAATTCAAGTTGATAATTAGCGCAATTATAATTGCGCTACACAGAGATTGTGTCCGGTCTTCAACTAAGCCACCCAAACAGTGATCCAGATTTATCTTTGCGATCTTATAGTAATCTTAGTAACCTCGGTGATTTTGTTGTATTTACAGGTATCTTATTGACGGTATGCTTGTATATGCATCGCAGACAGTATGCCATCTCTACCTAAATTAGAACTGAATTCAACAATGCTAGAACCAGGGCTATGGCGCCGGAACTCAAATTTGAGGCTCCAGCTCTGACTCCAGCTCCAGTCATCTATAATGTTTGGCTCCTGTTCTGGTTCCAACATCTATAAGTTTTTGGCGCCTACTCCGGAATGTTTTGGTCCTTTGAAAACTGAAAATTATTTTTTCTACAACTTGCTTGCCCCACAAATTAAGACTGTGGAACCGGAACCTAAATTTCTGGATCCGGCCATCCAGAATTGCTTGGGCTCCGGCTATGGGCTCCGGTTCCACAGCCCTGTCTGGTAATATAGCTTGTACGGAACTATATAAATTTTGAACAAGTTCAAATCTGCTTAAGTAATAATTGGTAGAGTGTTCGATAGACATTTCTGTGAAGAAACTGCGATGCAGCGGAAGGTTTAGGTGGGTTTCCTTACACCAAACTAAGATTCGTACATTTCTAGAAGTATTTTTTCAAAATATTGTTTTTCAAATTTTTTCAAAATTTGAGGAAAACATTTCTTGAATTTTTTTCGTTTATACAATATTGTTTTTGGAAACCGCATCTATATCCAACATAAACCCCATTTCACCAAAAGCATGCGCATCTTTAGGGACATTACATTTTTCAATTTTATGCTAAATTTTCTCATATTCTTGTCATCCTTTTTCAGCTTTCGTATTTTCTTAGGTTTATGATTTTTTTTTCATACATTTGTATTTTCTGCAATCGCCTCGAGACGTCGCAAACGACTTTTGTGGCTTGGCAGGACAGATGTTCGTGTTGGATCTTTGTTTGCCCAATTAAGTTAATCTCGTTGGGGAGGTTTTGATGTGCTTGATCAAAAATGTTGCATCAGTGCTTTTTAGACATGTAATCATATCTAATCTTTGGTTTTTGATCGATAGATTTCACATCACCTTGACCATAGTTTCTCAATTGTCAGAGTTGGTCGATGGCATGCCCGATCAGGTCAAAATCGAGTTTCTTCTTGTCAGTACAACTAATCCGATTAAGCACTTGTTCGTGCAATTGACTCACCCTACCGCAATTGTGCTCATTTTTTGCACCACGCTTGTCTGGATGTTGGAAATCGTGCACGTCAGTAAACTTTACCGCGCCACAGCCACGACAGCTCGTGGTGTTGTAGCGATTGCTGAAAAACGACATGTGACGTCATAGTCGAGAACAGGAAAAGTTACGTCAAGATATTTCGCATCATTGCTTTCCAGACTTTATACAACTCTGTTTACAAAAAAAGTCTCTAAATGTTTAGCAGTTATGACTTTTACATCACTTTGTGCTCACATACGCGCTTTTAATCTTTATTCTGCTTTCAACGTATGTTTCAAGCAGACATGGGATAATCGTAATCGTCAATCGCAATCGATTACAGTTTTTTGAGTAATCGTAATCGATTGAACTGACAAAAAATGAAATATAGTCGTAATCGTACTCGAAGACATTGTAAATTTAATCGCAATCGAGGATTACTTTCGCGATTAAACTTGGAAATATTCACCTTGCATCACCGGTGGCGATTCTAGAATTTAAAAAGTGGGGGAGTCACTGCGGGACCAAGGTAAAAGTAGGGGGACCAACATATATGTGCATTTTGCGTGGTGATTTTTATGTTGTTTTGAAGATTAAGTTTCTATGATTAACCCTACCAAACCCAACTTAGGCTTGTTAATATCGTTAATATGAACTAGCGTTAATACTCACTAGAGACACTTAAACGCCACTACACACGTGTACAGTGACGTGCAGAGGTCTGGTGATGCTCTGGGCGACTGCTTGATCGGATGCGCCCCTTATAAATTCTTGTGTTAAGCAGCGGCGTATGGCGGTCTTGTTACTGGGTATACGCTCTTTGTGACGTCACAATGCGATATCATATTCATGTTTGCAGATCAACGTTTTGGCGAAGTTTGTTGACACAACATGCATATTCAGGGACGTCGGAGCAGCGGTAGGGCAGGGAGAGCAATAAAAGAGTTGAGAGCAATGGAAACTTTAAAAAAACAAAAACATCGTTACCACTTATGTTTGTGTCTGTTCACCAACAATGTTGACCTCAAAAATAATAACAGAAATTATAGAAAATCATTCTGATATTTCTGGGTGCCCGAATAGCTGCAATAAATTTGTTTCAAGTCGATCTTGATAAACCATGAAATTATCAATGATACTGTTATGAAAAGGCACCTCCGCCCCCGTTGCTCCCTTTTGAACGGGCAGAGGGGCAATGCCTCCACCATGCCTTCATCCTCCGGCGTCCCTGTGCATAACTGTACGTACTCTCTTTACTCGTTGCTTCAGGCTACAATGTGCCACTGTAACGAACATAAATTATATCAGTGGTCTCCTAAGACAGAGCACAGAGCAGTTCATAACTGCAGAAATACCCGGCAATGCGTTAAAACCAGGCCCGTCGCCACGGGGGGCAATTGGAGGGCAATGCCACCAAAATTGTTTGTGCCCCCCAAAATTTTGTTGTTCCCAGAAAATTTTTTATTAAAACATATAATAAAAACAAAAATCTTGCCTCACTAAAACGCATTTTTCAGCCCAAAACTTAAATCCTGGCTACAGGCTTAGTTAAAACAGGGGAGTAAAACACAGTGCTACGTCAGCGCAGTTCACAACTGCAAAAATACAAGGCTGCGCCAATGCCTAGTCGAACAGCAGTCAATCAGAAGTTATGCAAGGGGGCTGGAAGACACCTGGGGTTGACAGTTTGAAAGTTGTAAACTACACAAGAATTGAGAATGCGCATAAAGTACGCAAAAATATTTGTTTTTTATTATGTGGCTGTTATATGTACTATCACTAAGGGGAAGAACAGATACGGGCTTGTGTGAGTCGTGATTATCAACCCGCCTGAACTGTCAATTAATGACGAAGCTCGAAACGAAGCACATGTGTGCGACTGTGTTAGCACAAAAAACGAAACGGGAAACTAGTGATGCATCATAAAATCAGCTTAATCAAGCACGTTGAAATTGGACAGTTTTGAAAGTTGGCTCTGGAAATCAATTAAACGTCCATAATCATCTTATCTTCAGGGTTCTTGTAATTGAACCAACCAAAAAACACCCGTTTTTTAAAAGCCCACTTAAAAAATTCAGTAAAACCAACCAAAAATCCCACTCTTTTCTTTTCCTCTGAAAAATGTACCATGAAATAAAAATTAAAATAAGCAGCACACTTGTACAGCTAACTGTAATTTTTTTAATGAAACAAACGAACAGCAACGAAATTTTAAGGGCTTGAAAAAAGCTAAGAATAATTCCGAACAGTTTGAGTGACTTCTATTGGTTATCTTCTTCAGCTCTGTGAAATCGGTATATTTTCATCAATTTTTCTGCCACCTCTGCGTACAAGCATTTCTGATGTCAGAACATACCACACGATATGCTGAAAAAATACAGTACATTCTATAGATGCTAAACTAGCAGGGCATGTGAATCAACTTGACGTGAAACTGCAGAGTTTGTGTGCGAGTGGCTTTTGTCTGTTTGCTGTGCGCATGCTTACCAAGCCATACCACTTTGGAGTGAATTTACCAACAACACTATGCGAAAACAAAGATGGAGTACATCTCTTTACCCTCAATTTTCAATACCATAATAGGTACAAGTTATTATTTTGTAATTCTGAAAATGGTGTTGTTGCATGACGCAATGTAAACAATACAGAATGGGGTTTTGTGTTTTTTTTAATAACAAAAACCTGTTTCTTTTCAAAAAAACAAAAGACGGGTTAAAAAACAAAAAAAAAACAGTTAGGGTGGTTTGCTTTCAAAAAAACGGGTTTTCTCAACCCTGATTACGGTACCTTTCAATCTTTTTGTGATTTTCCTTTGATCGCACTATTTGTAGAAAGTCACGTCATTATCAGTTTAACTGGGTGTGTCCCGCACTCCAACAGTATAGGTCCCTGGTATTGAGGAATGTGAGAATTACTGGCATTTGAATACGTTAAAAATAGTGTTGACAACAAAACAAGTTTCGAAAAATTAAATCCATGCAGCATGCGTTAGTCGCCTTACAATAGGAAAAAATCGCCAAGGAACAGCATTTAAATTTTGTAATTTCACTGTTTGGATGCCCCCCTGTCTTGGATGCCTGGGGCCGTCGCCCCGTTCGCCCCACCCTCTGCACGCCACTGCACGTGTACTGGCATGTCGAATATTCTGTGCTAACCATGTGACTTCCACAGCACTGCACATGTAAAACGAAACTCCATTTTCCGTACGCACTTGTGCCGGCGTCACATGATCGAAAACAGCTCCACGAAAGTGAATACAATTCACATGAAAGCGAAATAGTTCCAACCACAAATTTCATCTTGACACAGAGGCTGTTGTTAGCCAACTAGTTTCATCAAAATATTCCTCCTTCTACAAAGCATTATAAAAAATAAAACGTTAGTCACTTTCTGAATTACACAGTTATATTTTTGGTCCTTTTTTGGCGCCCCCATTGGCACAGCACCCTAGGCAGCCGCCTAGTTTACCTAATGGTAGCGCCGGCACTGTTTGCGTTGCAGCGATTCTGGTGTGCTCGCTTGAAACGAGCGGAAACTTTTATTCCCTGAAAGTTGCCATTATCGAGCAATGTTCCCTTAAGGCGCGCAACTGCACAGTGCCACCAAACCATTTGCGCAGTAAAATCTCATTCCCATGTGCTTGCAACATTTTTTATCTACAAGTATAAAATCATTAACATATTTTTGGGCCTAATGGTTCTGAGCATATCGCATAACCCTTTTACCGCGTGAGAAACATAACAGATGACGAAGGTGATGACTCAGCTACCTATCAAGATTCAGCAATAAACCTGGACAAGGTGTGTAAACATTGTAAAAGCACGAAAACAAGAAGGTATTTGAATTAAACGTGTACTTTGTTCGTATTCTGATAAGATTATATACTTATTCTACTGATTCACAAAGTTTGCAGTTCAATCAGAACTGTGCTAACTCAGCCTTAAAATATTCATGCTCACTGCAAAAAACACTTGCTCAGTGTAAATTATTCTTTGAGGGAACACTGCTGTCGAGTCGGCTCAGGAAACCTCTGACCAGTTTGGGCAAACCGTTCTTCAACTTCAATTTAAAAATAGTTAACGTTCACATTCTTTCAGTAGCTGCATTTTTTAGACGCTCTTTCGGACAGACCTATCGAAATCTGCACTAATTTTGTAGTTTTCGATGGGGGAGGACAATTTGCCCAAATTGATCCATTATTCCATGGTTACCTGCAGTGTAACAAAATTCCTACGCAAAGGTCCTTCCTAAAGTAACCTTGACCAATTTGGACAAAAGGAGTTTGCGCATGTGTAGCAGACACATTTGGTCTGTACATATTAAATGCTGTTTTTCATAAAAAGAAAACAAAGCTCGAGTATCTAACGACAAACCCAAGCATGGTCAAAGGCAACAAAAAGACTGTAACCAGTCGAGCACGAAAAACGTGACAAATAAAATAACACGTTTTTTACAAAATGACCAAAAGTTTCAAACAAAGCACTCGGAAGTCAAAAGACAAGCTGTATGCAAACTAAATCAAATAAAAGTTGATTTAGAAAAGTAAAGAGCGAAAAATAAGGAAAAGAAGCAAACTGAACTGAGGAAGACCCAGAACGATGATGTCATGGAAAAATACAAAGAAAAATGCTTCACCAATGATGCGTGTAAAGAGCATGAATAAAAAACCCATAAAAGCGCCTTATAAGGCAAGGTCACAAGACTGATCACGAGACTGATCACAAGACTAGTCACAAGACCAATCAAGAATGATTAATGAGAAAATAAGCCTATAAAAGTCCTGATTTTGGCTACCAAAATCAGTTCGCTTTCCGACCACGGACTGAGAACTCCTTTTG
>Ga0210059_1004253_pt1 | contig 23063 bp, 19 predicted proteins | sample Ectturendosymbi2_FD_188042 | JGI IMG/M metagenome (GOLD analysis project Ga0210059, IMG submission 188042) | Ecteinascidia turbinata endosymbiont from Florida, USA - Sample 2 (SPAdes) (version 2) | ecosystem: Host-associated > Tunicates > Ascidians > Unclassified | place: Key West, Florida...
AGTAAAACATCTGTGTATATTAACTAGTGATACGTGCTCTGCACCTATGCGTTTCGCTAGCAAGTTGCAGGTTTGCCATCTGTTTTATTAAGATTTCTAATTCACATTTCTGAAAAAAATCTTTGCTTTGCATTGCCAGAAACTGAAAGAACACAGTTTCAAGATCACATCCACCATGATGATGTATGTGCAGTCTACAGCACTCTTGTTTTCTTTCAAATACCTAAACCAAGAAATATGTTTGACTGCCCCGGCCCCGGCTAAATTTAGTGCCCCGGTCGTTCACTAGTTGCAAGATCCAGATGAAAGTTTCAGTAATGTCGTGAAAGTTCTGAAAAGAAAAGGTGTTTACAATAAAGTACGCATCTTTCAATTTGGCCCCTTTGAGAACAATGTTTGACTGCTTCAGGTAAAAAAATCTGGCAACCCTGGTTTGCATTGCAGTGGACATTCTTCCAGCCTCGTGCACTATCACCATATGTATCGCACTTTGTTTCGAAAGTGTGCTCGAACTCTGTATCCTGTGCCTGTTTTACGTACTTCCTCCGTTCTTTGGAGTTCGAAACGTTTGGACAATATGGCACAGAAGGGTAAGAGACTACTTCAACGCTTGGTTGGTGAAAGTAGGCCAACTGATGAACACCACTGTTGGCACTGCTGTTTTTTCACTGGATCTGGGGTTTTTCTGTTTTATCTGGGGCTTTTAAGTTTTATTGAAAGTCTGGGTTTTTTTGCTCTGGTCAAATTTTAGAAATGTATGTTGTATTACTGTATTTTTCATTCAAGAATGCAGTAGTTTCACTTCACTGGCGTAATAATATGTGTGCAGAGTCAGCAGCCAGTACGGTAGAGTAGGGCTAGGCTTAACCAAATTGTTTAAAATCTAATGTGTTACAGATTAAGCACTGACTAGGCATAGGTCAGCACTCTAATCTATTGCTGACATGTCAAGGGCTGCTTGTGCATGATTTTAGCATGGAAGATGCTGTGGTTGAGAATCTGTTCAGTGTATTTTACACTTACAGGTGCATTGTGATAGGTATGAATGTTAAATTAATAGTCAAATGTTGCAGTAATTAGGGTGAAAAGAAAACTGTAAGACCTATCTTGTAAATGTTTCAATTTGTGCATTTAAGTGAAAGTAAAAAAAACATTCAACATTTTTTTGAAAAGATCTAATCTTTATGTTACTGCGTACATTTGATTTGCTGATATCCTACTTGTAAATTGTCAGAATGTTTCAAAATAGACTGGAACTTGTTAAAAATTTGATGCAAATAATGCATATTACCTTAATTTTTATTTTGACTTCATTAAACATTTTGTATGCCTCAGGTTTTTATTATTTTGTGTTGTTTCATGGTAAATTCTGGGGTTTTTCTTCATAACAGAGTGGCAACGCTGATGAATACTAATACTGTGCGAAGAACAAGTACTAAACTACTCAACTATCTATATCTGAAGGAAACGGGGTATAGGCAAAACCACATCATACTGCTGTGTGTCATTTTTTGGTTGACTGTGCAAACAAAAGCAAAACAGCAGTTGCAAGGTTCAGTAATGTTGTGGAAGAGCTTATTTTCAAGGGATGTTTTATTTTGATATGTCAAAAAATGTAGTTACAAAGTGAAAATTAGAAGATTTCTAAACAAACAGCACTTACAAAAAACTATCTACATTTACTTATACCATGTTTTTATTCAGAAACACATTAACAACAGTTTATTCAAAAACAATCATACCATCATCCTCTGGAATGTCTTGCAGGTTATCGGTTTCAAAAATTCCAGTGGAGATTTTGCCTAACTCAATTTCCCACCAGTCAACCAGGGCTTATATTAATATCCTCAAAAATCATGCTAGGTCTCATTATTGGGGAAACACGGTATACATGTGTGGCTTGCACAGGATGTGACCTGGGCTTTACAGGAAAATGACATGTGAATCTAGCTAAAGCTTAGGGATCTCCCTGGCCAACAAAGCTATTTCACCCAGCTTGCAAAAGTACTTTATTAGTAATGAGAAAATAACACGTTTTTTATTAAAAATTTGTTGACTTGGTAGAATGAAACATCCTGAAGCAATGACATTATGTAAGATGGACACACATGTCAGTTGGCTAAGTAATGCTGCGCCACAGGCTGGCTTAACCTCAGCTGATGTGCTGTCATAATCTGATGCGTTAGTTGATATTAGTTGTAGCTGAAAGTCGTACACATCCCATCTGAAGTCTGATTATCCCACTATGCTAAATTAAAACATTGGTTCAATGTAAAGAACAGATGTCTGTCAGTGCTAATATCGTTAACAGATGTGTGATGATGTACCGGAGTGGAAAAATACCTTGATATACAATGATAAAGATAAAACTACAATGGAAAAAACATTTGTGATTGCCATTTAACATAATTTCCCCCAAACATGTAATGCTAAAAAGTTACAATGTTTCAATTTTTTATATTTTCACAATTGTTGATACCTAATTTTTGGTCCCACTGGGGTTTGTTATCAAGATTGTAATAATCTTGGTGCAAGAGGGATGGCAGCTGAAAGTGTAGGCTACCAACAAATTTTATTTTTACTACCGTTGTGGTGTCATTAGTCGCCACAAAATATCAGTTTTCGCAAGTTTGGTTACATCATTTTATATCTGCAACCAAGATCTGCTACTGACGGATATCCGTTGTTTACAGGGCACCCAAAGAAGCAAAATGATTTCATTAGTCTTTTTAACAAATGCTCTTTTGTTAAAAACATCCATGCTTTGACATTTTTTTATTTTGGACTGGGAGTTTCCTTGGCCCTCGATTATTTTGTAATAGCTTACAGTATGTGATCCTCCAACAAGAATGTTTGTAGACCCCTGTTCTTGCCAAAAGAGTGCAGGCATGTCATCTTACATCCAAATGCAAGCTAAACAGCATTGTTAGCAGCTTGAAAAACTGTAGCAGTCAAGCTAACAAGTCTCCTGCCTTTTACTGAACTTGACAACTAAGGTCCAGTGATGTAGCAAAAGAAAGCATGTGTGTATTTGAACTGCTTAATTATGAATCTGGCTGCAGCTTTTAGTATTCACTGAAAATTTTGGTATAAGATTATTCAAGCTGTTTTTCAGTTGTTTGCAATGTAACCAATCATTCACACTAAATTAGAAAATTATTAGGTTCATCTATACTTACATCAAATTGTTCATCATACCACAGTTAACAAGCACATGACATGTATGTTTAATCATATGCTCAATGCTGCATTCTTGCTTCTGTGAATTGCAGTTCGTTTTAAATTATCTGAAGACTGAGATTGCTTCAAAACTGCAGTTTTAGCTTATCCTGGGCAAATTCCATGTAAAAACTGGGTCTTTGGCCATGAGTTAAATGGACGAAACTGGATTTCTTGTGGTAAACTTGGTTCAGTGCATTTGTTGTATACCGCCAACAAGGTGTGGATTTCAGTGTGTTCTGCCACTAAATATTTTATATACTATAGTCCAGCATATTTTGTCAAGGAAAGATTGAACGAATCCACTTTTAGCATATTTTATGAATGTAAAGCTATGGTACGATCTGTGTTTCCAAGTCTCGATTATTAAATCACTACCAGATTGATCCATTCCAAATATTGAGATGACATGCTAACTGATTTATTGGTTTTCATGTGGTGTTGCCCAAGAAACCTAACTGAAGCACATATGTACTTTTGATTATTTAGTTGAAAGTATTTAACTGGAATTTTTTCTGTCTGCATGATTTCACCTTGCTGAAGTTTGTAGCAAAAACTTTTTATTTTCAAGTCAATAAATTTCAGTTAATATCCAATGGATCGGATCTGTCCCATGAGATTTTTTTTTATCTAAACCAAAATATTGTCCAAAGATGTGTAGATCTGTTATTATGAGTGATTGATAAATGTTGATGAAGTATTTTCCACATTTGATCTAACCAAATTTGAAACAGGGTGCTCTATCTAACATACCCTCTTTTTCAAACAGCTCCTCTGCCTAATCAGTAAACCAACATCTCTGGCTTACTTGTTTGCACATATCTGATTGCAATAAGTTGCGCAAATGAGTCGTCTTTTATGTAAATGGCTCTCTGATACTTGTGTGATCATGTTGCTAATCTAGCCCTTTGTAGTGCAGTTGGTACATGTTGATTATGAATCAAGTACATGTTTTTAAATGTAATTTTGCCATCATTTATATTTTTGGATTATTTTGTGTGGCTTCAAGTTCTTACAAACCTGTCTTTACAGAAGAGGAATTGAAAAAACGTCTGACGCCTTTGCAGTACCATGTCACTCAGGAGAAAGGAACAGAACAGTAAGCATACTAAACATAAACACTGAATATACTGAACATAAACAATCACTAGCAAGTAAAGAATTTCAAGAGATGCAATTTGTTTTTTTTATCTATATACTGAACATAAACAATCACTAGCAAGTAAAGAATTTCAAGAGATAATTTGATATATATTGCAATTTGTTTTTTTTATCTAAATAGGGTGACTTTTTTATCTTTCATCATGGACTAATGATCACGGTGCACAATGCGTAGAATACTGAGCATTTAAAAATGGAAGGTTTTGTTAAATTTTGGTCTTTGCATCATTTCTCTAAAAGTAAAATTTGCTTCCCATTTTCCAGAAGATGGCAGGTCATGTCGGATTGTCCGATCGTGGGCGTCGGAAGGATTTTTTCTAGGGAGGGGCCAAAAGGGTTTTTGCAGGTTTGGGCCAAGTGGTAAAATCTTATTTTAACCATTAAAAACTGAGAAAACACCCTGTTTTTGCTTAAAAAATTTATAGGAAGATGTCAAATTTCAAAGTTGGCCCTCCCTTCTGACGCCCATGTCTCCGATGACCCGAAATGTGCTAAGATTTGGGGACAAACAGTTGGACAAAGTTCGCCATGGCTACGTCACGCTGATGTGGATGTTAGTCGCGACCCATACCTGTAAAGTTTGTCACCATAGCTTTCTTCAAAACGAACCAAGGTGCTCCTGAGGCAGGTGATGCTGTTAAGTTGCTTACACAAAATCATAAAAATCTATGTAAATTCCCAGCTCTACAAACTCTGCAACGGATAATTCTACACGAAATAGTGTAACGCTTGGGGTGGGCCATCTTTAAATGTGGGGTGCGCACTGTGCAGGAAAACAGAATGACTGTAGTTTTTAATACCATAGTGTGAACTCCCGGCAAGAATCGCATCTCAGCCGCTTATACTGTACTTGACATCAATAAATTTAGTAACGAGCTGAAAGTAATAGACAACACAATTTAAATATGCTATGTGGTATACCATTTATGCCGCAGACGTTGATTTTGAAAGGGTTGTCAACCTGGTTTTATTCACTGTCGCTGATGGATATGGTTTTTTGATTGAAACTCTCATGTATACGAGGTATACCAAGAGGTTGTTTAGCAGTGGTGGTGTTCTTTCCATGATTAATAAAATAGAAGTTTCCCACCTTTCGAAAATCAGACTGTGTAGTTTCTTGTGATTCGATCTACACCGAAAAAGTCGTAACTCTTCAAAATTACACCACAGAAATGACTCTTTTCGACTTTAGCAATACGGTAGAAGTGTTTCTGTTGGAGATTATAAAAATGCCTGCCGCGTTCGCTGTGAAGAACGACCAGTCGACAAGCTGTAAGTAATGTTGAACATGCACGCAAACGTCTTGCATTTTTATTACCAGTGCTACTGTGACTTTGTGCATCAGTTCAATTCTGCTACGAATCTTCTGATATTCTGGAGATAAAAGTACCGAAGTTCAGCAGATCAAGTTTATCTAACTAACTCCTGGCGTGTTCACATTATGGATGCAGAAAAAATTGTATGCAAATACCAAATATCGCGTCTTATTGCCCAATCCTTCGAAGTAGATGCAAGCGCAAGCAGCAAAAGTTCGACGAGGGCACGGAATTCCTGCGCAGCACGAACCATCTATCCTTTGATGCAAACCTGAGTTTTACATCTGATTTAGTTGCGTTTCTAACGCACAGGTCTGCCAGGCATCCACCTTTGACATGCGTTTCATTCATATGCATGAACCAAAGGCCCTACAAAGCATTTAAATGTGACGCTTCTTACATTTGTGAATTATGTCACAGGGCATTTACTGGAGAGTACGAGAGCAACAAGGAACCTGGCATATACAAGTGCATAGTCTGTGGAGAAAGTTTATTTAAGTAAGTTATTGTACCGTAGATAAAAAATATTTGCAGCCTGCAGGTGATTTGTGTTAAACATCTATCAGACAAGCGTGTTGACTATGCAGGTCCGAACATAAATACAACTCAGGGTCGGGGTGGCCATCATTTTACGAAACAGCGGATAAAAAAGTGATTGAAGAACATGAGGACTTGAGTCTCGGACGCCAGAGGACAGAAGTAGTTTGCAAAAAGGTTTGTAGCACCGAACTTCTCCATTGAAAGGTTTATTTGAAACTTTTCCGCTAGATCGTTTCAGTTTTATCCATATTTCAAATTTCAGTGCAAGGCACATCTTGGCCACGTGTTCCCGGATGGCCCCGCACCGACTGGTTTAAGATACTGCATAAATAGCGCTTCTCTGTCGTTCGAAAACAAAGGAAAAGAAGAACTGTAGAGCTTCAACAAAGAGCAATTCACCATCAAGAAATATCGTGATATTTGCCCATTAAAGCTGCAATCAAACTACCAATGACTCAATTCATCGCTATTGTAATTATTACCGTTATGGCGCTCTGCTAAGGTCAGTTACACGAAGTACGCAGCCAGTTGTGACATTTTGTCTTTCGGTGCACGTCTCTTTTGACCACCACCGGGTCGACCCCCTCTTCTATTGTTGCCAAGTGGCTGCCGTTTAACTTGTAAGCGGGCTTGTTTCAATTTGATTAAACCAGAGAAAACGTCATCGCAGAACACGCAACCTGCGGAAACAAAACGTGCTTCAGTTGAAATTACTCAAATGATTCAACTCAAATTAGCACTCAAATGATTTAATTCGAAACGGTGGATATCCACCACCTTTCCATACATAGAGCAAATATCTTACCAACACGTTTCGTCTCTTGATCTGGCAGCGGTGTTTTGTCTTTATGAAAATCGACAACAATCTCGTACGCGCCACATTTTTCGCACGCATCTTCAGTGACAGTAATCTTGACGAAAGAAGACATAACGTTTGAATTGGGGCCAGGAACGGGTTCGCGCATAGGCCATGGCCCCGCGCAACTCATTTCTATAGTGGTTGTTCTATTTTAACAAAATTCGAAATTGTGCAGAAGCGAAACTCCACAATTGACGTGATGCCCCGCTGAGGGCAAACGTTATAGACCAGGGGTGCACAACCTTCAATAAAGCCGTGAACATGTAATTTAAAATGTAATTTATGGCGGCCGTGCATTGATAAAAACTCTTGATCTACCGTAAGCGGATACTTAGCAGAAAGATGGCCAAGCAGAAGCAATGCAAAAAATATCTTGAACGCACTGGCGCCCGTAATTCATAAAAATCAACGTAATGCGGTCGCCAATAGCGAAAAGGTTGTGCACACCTGGGGTAGATTCTTATCAGTTGAGTGGTTACATAACAATAGGGTGTGTTACGCAATAGAACAAAGCAGCATTGCCTTTAATCGACGTTCTGCAGTGGCTGTGGGTCATGCATTGGTGTGTGCTTTGTCGGGAAGATTGAAAATGAAGTAAAAAACGATCGTTTGAAAGCTTGGTACCAAAGAACATGCGGTGTGAGGAAGATGCAAACCTTTTTGTATGAAAGTGCTTATAAGAAAAGAATAAAAAGAACAGGAAATAAAAAATGCACTGAATTCGCAAAATAAAAATTCAGAGTTTTGCATATGTGACAACTGCCGCAACACTGAAGTGGAACGTTCATTTTCTATCCTTAAGCGAATAAAAAGCAGGATGCATATAACATTATGCAAAAGAAAATACTTCCATTCTGACTATGGATCTGATACTACGACCGTCATATCTTGCGAAAAACTTTTCCTGCTTTAAAGGCACGAAGAAAATTTTTGTGATCGACTGTTACCTACTGGATGTGTTGGTGGCAAGGACGTTTTTATCAGTTGATGCAGATAATCATCTGCCACATGGATAGAAATGTTTGTGCTTTGAGTGCTACCTTTGGTAGCAGTGTCAAAAGTTCTTTACGAAAAGTCTAAGTATATTTGGAGTTTAAATAGCGTTAAAATTCACCCGCTGTCTTACACCCGTTGGGTTCAAGCTTCAATTCATTTAGCCTTTTACGAAATACTCGGCCGTATTCACTGCAGCAGAGTGGTTTCTATTAGTAAAGCATTAGCAGGGTTTTTAAGGCGTTTTAGGGACCCGATTCGGGTCCCTAGAATGAGAGAAATCGGGTACCTACAGATCCATACCGGGTACCTGACATTTTCCTTAAAAAACCCTGGCATTAGTCAATTATATTTTCCTTGAAATACATGAGCCGTGGTTGGTCAATGCTGAACAAAACAAATTTGCTGCAGATCCTAAGTTAGCCGTTTCCAACAGGATTCCCAGTATACTGAAGCTTGTTTGTTGACGTTACGAAAAATCGGCTGCAAGTTTCGCATGAACTTTTCTTGAAAAAAGGTGTGTCTACATTGGGCGTACTTTATGGTTTGCTAGAGTGTTGGGAAAATATTTTGCTGTGCAAATCTTGTCTTCATGCTCTTAACTATACGAAAGAGCTATAAATTTTATGTTACAGTCGCATTGTCATTTATTTTTGAGAAGAACATAGAAAAAAAATTATGTCGAAGATTTCAAGCAATCGTGTTGATGAAGTCGGCGCTACAAAATATAAATATTTTGGGGGGTTTATAATCGTAAGTGGGGTCATATTTTCTGCCTCTCAGACGAACTACCAAATGAAGGTCACACCTGCGGCCTGGATGGGGCGTGCGATAGCATTTGAACCAGCGTGCCTCGATTGTGGTTATTGCGGATGGACAACTCACTGACCCTAAATCAAGTACTGTAGTATAAAGCCTAAAATTTAGATTTTTCATGTCTAACTACGCAATGCTGGTATATTGTTGGGGGTCAAGTACTATGATGTAGGGGTTCACCATGTTTTCTGTTCCCTGTCATGCTTTTGAGGACTTTTAAAGTAACATGATCGTGAACAATGCAAACAAATAAACCTGCAGCATTTTTGACCAGACGTTTTACCACTCATAAGTTTGGTTTGCGGCACATGTTACGAACAGTATCAACACAATTCACATAAAATGTTTAGGTGAAGCAGTGACACAAATCCGCTTCGATCTTAAAGTATATTGTGAATATGAAGTCTGGTCTCATAGCAAACACGAATCAGGAACAGTTCTTTCATACCTAAGAATCAAACATTGCGACTTGTATATTTCTTTCGCCTAACCAGGCACCCGCTGCTTTTATAGGTACCATCAAAATGGACAAATTAAAAAAGCAAGCTGGTGACCATAGGTGCGTTTGTTGTTCGTAAAACCGACAAATACAGTCAGGGTCGGCCCTAGCAGATGCGGGGCCCAATGCAAAACCTAGGCGCGGGGCCCCTTTGAGCAGTGATTTTATGACGTCATCATGTTCAGTCAACAGTGTTACGATCGTGGTAGAGCGCAGATATACAGTGCAGTACTAACACGAGAATTAAGCACGTTTGCTAATGTTCGAGAGGAAATTTGCTAATTCTGACGAGAGCGCTCTTTTTTAACAATGAAATTTATATTGCGTTTCTACTCAATTCTCAAGCGCAAGGTGTATCTGGCAAACATGAAAAATCTATCCAAACACCATGGCGCGGGACCCGCAGAGGCGCGTGGCCCAATGCAGCTGCATCGGCTTAAGGCCGGCCCTGAATACAGTTACTGACTTATATCGTAAGTCTTCGATCGAGTAAATTTGATTACATTCACGCCATTGCAGCTTTTCAAAATCACGATTGATGTGCTACCCGGTGCGAAATTAGTAACCTTCAAATTTCTTGGCAAACTAATCGACAAATCCCTCTGGCGACGACACAAGCAAACCATACGTTCGGTAGGGCACTTAGAGATAGAGATGAGAGAATTTGTTACATACCAAGGCTTGCTCACTATACCTACTGCGAGCACGGGCAAAGAAATCTAACTCATTTCCGTATGTCTTATTTATAGTACACAAAATTATCTGATCTCGATTCGCCCTGCTAAGTTTTACAATTCAATGCGGCCTGCGAAGCGACTCACAATTTTATTCACCCCTGCCCTAATGCAAGCTCTTTATTTGCATCCACTATCGACCTGTTCATGTAATGTTGATTAAAATGCTTTTATCACATTTTGTTGTTAGCTATTGCCCTGCCGCGTTACATTGCAAGTCATTACATGACGACACATCGAAACAAATACTACGCCCACTTAGGTCCTCGAAGCGGCACCAGAGGCTTAAACTTTTTGCAACTGATGGGTATTAGCTTTGCCTACTATCCACAGCAATGTTTCTCGTATCTCATTTGCTTCAGTTGTTGTGTGCGTGTTTCTCAGCTACCTTGGCAACATTCAGGTTTGATGTAATTGAACCCAATCCCAAACACCAGAAAAACAATAAAACCCACAAAACATACACTCTACTTTTCCTTTGAAAAATCTACAATGAAGTAAAAAGTAAATAAGCAGCACACTTGCACAGTTAACTGTAGTTTTTTTTATCAAACAACACAAACAGCAACGAAATTTGAATGACTTGAAAAAAGAGAAGAATAATTCGAACAGTTTGAGTAAATCCTACTGGTTATCTTCTTCAGTTCTATAAAATCGGTATATTTTAACCATTTTTTCTGCCTTATCTGAATCCGAACTGTTTCTAATGTTGGAACACACCAAACCATATGTTGAAAAAATACACTCTATAGATGCTGAACTAGCAGGACATGCACATAAACTTGACGTGAAACTGCAGAGTTCGTGTGTGAATGTTTTTTCTGTTTGCTGTGCGCATGCTTGCCAAGCCTTAACACTTTGGAGTGAACTGACCAACAACACATTGCGAAAACAAAAATTGGGTACATTTCTTTACCCTCAATTTTGAATGCCATAATAGGTATAATTATTATGTGATTCTGAAAATGGTGATATTGCATGATGCGATAAAAACAATTCAGAATGGGGTTTTTGTGCTTTTATCAAAAAGAACAAAAACCTGTTTCTTTTTTAAAAAAAACGAATTTTTCTCAACCCTGGCAAGATTCGCAATTTCCTTTTTCATTTTGAGTCGGTATGGATGCATAAATCATACACTCTTTGTACAGTATTGGGGGTATCAGTAACTCCTATTCCAAGCTAGTTTTCACTTCCCTGAACTAAAACATTTCAGATTCTACGTTTTCGTCGGTCGAGCACCGGAGAGAATCGACCATAGCCAATGCCGTGAGGGGGACGCCATTAATGACGTGACATCAAGTTTAGTAAAAACTATACCTTTCTTTTTTCAACATGTCAAACTCGGTAGCAGGACAACTGCCAACTAGGACAATTGTCAACCGGAGAATTTAGGTCTAGGTGTCCTAATTTCGTCAAACTCTACTGAGCTTTTATAAACATAACGTCGAAATTCGTTGTCCTCTTCTCATGAACGATTCGCAACCAGCTTTTCCTGACTCACGGTTGTGAATGCGATAGCAATTAAACAAGCCAGTGCATATGTTAGGTGGATGGAGACTTTTGTGCTTCAATTTAGCGAAGTTTCTAGGTCAATTTCAAGTAAGCAGATTCAATTAAACACACAATTCAAGCATTCGCAGTTCTTCATCTACACTAGGCTGCGTAATGCATTGCACTCCAACAGTGAAATAAACGTTCTATATAAAATCGCTAGAAAAGAGCGAACTAAACCAACCAACGTACAAATGTCTATTGATAAATTATTTTCGGTGTCAGCTGAAACAGGTTTTTCATAAAAATGAACTGACTGCAATCATTAACACATCACCACCTCATGGGACCTGCATGTGCACATTAAGGTTGACCTCCTCAAATCTTTAAAACAGTGATGTACTGTATGTCTGCCTTTGGTGCAAGAGCGATGTTAATAAAATATTGCAGTAGACGTAACTAACAGCCTGAATAGCAAGCCATCGCGCGTTAAAACATAAGTGATGTTAGATGCGCGCAAGTGTCCTCTTGTCTTTAACTTTTCTAGTCAGATAGTTATCTGACATACCTCAGGCAAAGAACATAGCCCACTTTCAGTACCCATTCAAACAATAAAATCTAACTTTTGCACGCTTTTTCAAGTAATCATAAATGTTTGTTTGACGCAGCTTGCGTTAGGTTAGTGTTTCTGAAGGACCTGGTCAATCAATTGCATAAGATGCCGAGCCTGACATTTACGTGTAGCATTTCCTACGTCATTCTTTCAGAAGTCCGAGGGCCTGGGTGTTGCATGTGATGTGGTAGCATCACTGAAAAACCCTAAGCCTTTTGGTGGTTTCGTGCTGTCTTCACTTGTGCTTGCACAACACGTGTGCTCTATTTCGGAGAAAGGTTGAGTGCGTCAGGATACCATGATACGAGTAAAGCTGTGCAAGTATCAGCGGTGTTTGAAAATAATATAGCTAATTTCACTGGTGCGCGCTGCACACTTACGCCTGTCCCATTACTCTCCTGGTTGAACCCACGCGTTCCAAGCCATGCAGTTTGAAACTTCGCCAAAGCTTTGTCACAGTCCTAGTTAATGTGGCTGTCTAGTCATAAATCTTTATTGCGATTGAAAAACTGGATAGGTACGCTACTTCGGTAATTTGAGGTCGCTTGACCTACACAAAGGGGTTGTTATTGCCAAAACACAGAAACACCAACTTACATTCACGTGCAAATACAAAAGGGCTCGTTTGTCTCGATTCTATGCAAGCACGTACCTTGTGCGCATCTTGAAACAGAGATACTACGGTGGAACAACGGTTGTCGTTGCATGCAAGCTTCCATTTTGGTGCTGAGGTCATGTCCAAAACAAGCACTCCGTTCTCGCATGACACACAAGATGCAACTCCAAGCGTTGAGCGCGAATGAAGGCACGCTGGATGTGTACAGGAATTACACCCAGAGCCTTTTCGCATGTCCTTGAATGGCGGATGGTTGAAGCAGTAAGGGCATAAAGTGTAGCTCTTTCCCTGGGAGCCTTTACGAAAAAATACATACCATGACAGTAGCAAAACGCCCGTAGGCAGGTGCATGTCGTGGGCAAAAACGTCAAAAAAACTGACAGCTGTCTCAGGATAAACGTTAAATATGGGAAGTCAGTTTTGAAAAACTATGACCTCTCGATAACTCGCTTACTTTCACTGATCTGGTACTTGATGCGTTGATGAACGCGTGAAACTGATTATATTGCAATCGTGCATGCACTCACTGGATAGTACTCGAGGTTGACAATTTATGCTGCAGGTTGTTTATCATTATACAGCAGCAGCACTTTGTCCAGAGAAACAAAGTTGGCCAAATTCTGGGTTGATTACTTGTTCCAACCGAAACAAAGGCCAGGACAAATGTTCGATTAACTCGTTTTTAGTAAAGTTGACATTCACTAGGTGTGAGTGATTACAGACCATTGACCTGAGAAAAAGAACTTTGGCATACCAAGTAAGGAAATACAATTCCTACCTACTGTTCGTGGTAGAATATCAGAGAACAAGAAATAAAAAAGGAAACGTTGCAATTAGACATCAAATGCAGAAGGCATTTGTGGCCGACAAAACCATATTATACACAACATGGAGCACGCCATTACTTTCACGACAACGATTCGCAAACTTTTTCCCAAACGATTCAAATTAAATCTGAGCACTCATTCTCTACATAGAAAATAATCCGGTGCAAGGACGACACTATCTGCACAATTTGAAAGATAGTTACTCCAAAAATTTATTTAATATAACAATATCAATCAGCTTCCAGTTCTGCTGCAGATTAACAGAAATCACTGTTCTCCGCCTGGAAGCTGCCTGCAGATCTTACCGTAAACTCAAAACTTGCCCACCACATGCAATGGTGCAAAGCTCAGCAACGAGTAAACTAGAATGCTATCGATGCAAGTACCTCAGAGCTTAACTCAGTGGTTCCCAACCGGAGTGCCAAATACAATACCCAGGGGTGCAGTGACCTAAAACGTTTTTTAATATATCATTAAAAAATACCTTTTCAAAATGTCATTAAACCTTAGAGCAAGTTGCTACAGGTTCGCCACCAAGGGCCACAAATTATATTTCTCTTCTGTACGTTGCCGCAAACTTGAAAAGGTCGGGAAACACTGGCTTAACCCAAACAGATAAATGACTTTCTCAGACATTCTCTTCTTTGAGAGTTTTGCTCACGTGTCGACATAGCTAAAGGCGTTGCCCAATGCCCATGCATACTTTTCGATACCTTCAAATGGAGATACTCAGTCAAAGTCACACAGGTATCTTTTAAGCAGCCTATGCAGTGAAATCACTTCTGAGATTTTCTGAGATTGCCAACCGCTTGCAAAGCTTTTCTGACCTTGCGTATTATTGCGCTGTATACATAAATTCGTTTAGTCTCTGAAGCATTTGAGTCACCTGTGGAGCAAACTAAAAGCTCGAAGTCATCCAAAGGACACTTCAACTCTTTGTACAATTTGATGTTGGTCTTGACAGGAAGGTCGTACGTTTCATCGCACGTGCTGCAGTGCAATCTGGGAGGCGCGGCTGCGATATACTTCATGTAACGCCGGCATTTCCCGCACCTGTCAGAGTTAATCCAATACTTCACATACCAGAACATCTTCTGATACTTATTTCATGATTCGTAATACGTACGAGTTACCAAAATGCATCACGCCCGTAATCAGACAGAAACCAAAGTCAGAGTAAATCGTGCTAATCGTGTGCAAGGTATACGTCGAGTTAAAAAAGGCTGAACTTGCACATTCAGGCGTCTTCACATTAAGATATCAACTACCTAAAAAGTTTTGTATCAGTAAACGTCCACCTGCCATGGGCTGCTTGATTTCAAAAATTGTAATTGCATAATCACTGTTTTTATAGGTCAAGACAAGATGAACTTATCGGTTTGGGTGGTTGCCCAAGTCGCTCAAATTTTAACCGGTATGTGTGGGTTTTCGACAAAAGACAGTTGACGCTGTTCTGTAAGGTGTTTGCGCAAAACAGGTTGGCATGTGAGTGGTAGTAGTTTGTGTGAAAATTGCTAAAGATGATTAAAACTGCTCAAAATTTAAGTTTAGCTTGAACAAGATCACAATCAGAAAGTTTTTCACAAAATAGAAAATTTCATTTGCTGGAGATAAGCTAGTAATACCCTCAAAGGTGAATGCGCTTCGACTACCAGTTTGATTTTTACTGTAGATGACATTAAGTATTAAATAAAGAAAAGGAAGCACGTTGCCACTGCATGGGTTGCCACCTTGACATAGCTTTGCCGCTTTCCGCCAATGGCGTGAAAGATACTTCGAACAACTTGTCCATTGACAGCACGTGTTTCACAAAGAAATGGAACTTTTGATGGAATATGACGGTGGCATGCCGCAGCACAGCGTTGTATTCTGCTTTACCTAAACATATTTAAAGGTGATCCATCAGTCGGTTCCTAACAGGAAGACAGTGTATTTATTTCAACAAGCTACCTTTTAGAAATGCGATCTAGCGGCGCTCTTGCACTTCGAAATGATCCAACAAATAACAAAACTATGAAGGCAGTGTGAGCATATTTTTAAGCATATTTTAAGAGCCCCTAAAAATACAATCAGCTCATTCGTTCTTCCTTAAACATACTCAGGAGAGGAAAATCTACGTTAAGCATCGAAACATCACAGCAGATCTTTAGAATTACCACGGACTGATGCATTCTACTATCACCTTGCGCAATCAGATTAAGCTGCTTTTCCACAGCAGAGCGCATTGTAGGCAGCGCCAGGTCACGATCAATCCGTTTGTATCCATGCACCAAGACTATTCCTGAAAAATAATTATGACATGGAAGGTGCTTGCAATGCTACTGCACGGCGATATAAAAATGTACTTCAAACACATGAAACCTTACCCAGATTGGTAGGCTGGAGCCTTCGCTTGGACAATATAGTTACGTAGTTTCTTTGCACTATGTTATTGATGTGGGTAGGAATACTGGCGTCAGTCCCGATTCCGTGTTTTTCCATTAGAGAGATCAACTCACTCTCGGTAAGATAATCTGGGGGGCCGGTTTTCTTTTCGAGTAGGTTAACTTTTTCGATGGAACACTCATCGTCTTTTTGGAGCTTAGGCAAGGTTTGCTGATCACTTATAGACTGCCAAGGCATGATCTAAAAACAAAAAGAGCGCTTGAACAGCCCTGCACACGACAGCAAGTCGGAACGTTCGACCTGCGCAGCAATAATCTTCCATCCGCACCACTTCGTGTACCTCTGTGTAGCCGGGAATCAAAGGTGAGTTGCCAGAACATCTGAAACTTTCGTCGCCAACTTGGAACACTATCTCGGTATGCAGGTAAGTGCAGTCTGGGCTGAGGGTGGCGAGAAAGTGCTGGACTATGTATTCGTACAAACGCCATTGATCGTGCCCTGCACAAAACAAACCAAGAGTAGAACTATCTGACCCATAACATAGTTGATCAAAGTGGCCGGTCAGGCAGATAGTGAGACTATAGTCATGCAATGGTTGCTCACAAAGCGTTTTCACTGCTTCGTAAGCGGTAACATTGTGTTATCAAATTAGAATCACAATTAAATCGCTATGCTCAAGGTCGCAAATGAAGTGTGTTCACAAAAATCTTACATATAAGTTGCAGCATAACCTTACCAACGTCAGCCTCATTCGCCAAGCGCATTGGGGTAATCGGGGGGTGATCGCCAGCATCGTGACCCTTTCTCGGTTGGGCCAAACCATTTTGAAGTAAACTCCGAGCATAACTACCCCATGGCGCAGATGTTTGTTGAGAAACTGGCGAACGAAAGTCGAAATTTTCTGGATAGTGTGTGGTCTCTGTTCTTGGATAGCTTATGTAGCCTTGAGTGTAGAGGTGTTCCGCAGCCTGCACAGATACCTTTTAATTTGCCATGAGGTGTACCATTTCATATTCATAGGTTAGTTATAAACATCACGAATCGCAAACAATACCGATTTTTGCAATGGCTAAAACTTATCCAACTGCGCACAAAACCTGCAAGCTGTAATAGAACTTTGCGGAAAGTAAGTATATGTAGCTGCGTGTGCTTAGATATTCACAATATGCAGCACAACAGCTGTCGAGTAAAAATGTAGAACGGAAATTTCCGCCTTTATAACGATTAGAAAGCACCAACCTGCATTGTTTGTTGGGGCCCAATACCCAAGGCGGAGCTTGCAATACGAAGCATTTCCACAGTATTTAGAGCTAAAGGCCTTAGTTTTTTCTTTTCGTCCGATTTAACAGCCTGAACGACAGCTTTTTTAACTTCCTTCAGACCACTCAAAAACATGTTGGCGACGTGCTGGTCAAACACTCTCACCCTGGAAATATTGAAGGGTTGTGAAAACAGCAATTCTGCATAGTAGAACCGCAACAAACATGCGAATTTACCGGGACCAATCCAACAAGATCGTTGGCCCATCCATCGGACATTTCGCACTTATTTCAATTTGCCAGTAAGTTTCGGGTTTAAAAGACTGAATCGTATCATGACGTTCCACGCAAAACGCCAGCGTCGGGGTCTGGCAAGGGCCGTACGATATCAGCGATGAGTCCAGATTTCCATATTTACCCTGTTACGTAAAAGCATTGTAAGTTCCCCGAAAACCAGAAACCGTTCACGTCCAAGCAACGCAATCTTGCCTGAAAATACTTCGTCTGAAACCTGGTGAATGCGCACCCAACGCGTAAGTCGAGCTCTTGCCGTGCATCCACTGCTTTTGCTTCGTTCTCATTCGGCTTGCCCACATTTTTGATAGCAGCATGAATGTCTTTATCAGTGATGGCGCTGAAATGAGCCCGATAAACGCTTTCCTCTGCAGAGTTCCTGTGCTGCGCCATCAAACACACGTTCACTAATCGCGGCGTATTCAAGACAAGCATTTCAGTAACGCTGCCGTACATTGCGCAACAAAATTACAATATTTTAAACACATTTTCTACAACACTAGGTTTTCGAACTCAGCAAGAAATTGTTTCTTATAAAACCAAACCTGACAATCGCAGTAGAAAAATTAACAGGTAATGACAAAAAGCAAGACTGTCCTACAATACTATCAGAATATTCGTTGAAGAAATTTCTTAACATCATTGCTAGTTCCGTCTTACCAGAAGAGAAATTGAAAAGTCATTGTTTTCGAAGCGTGGGAAGTATTTCATTGGCAGCCACCTTTAATGTATATAGTTTAGGCTTTTTGGAATACTTCACTAGCGTGAGGCAGCTTCTAAACTTTTACATTTAAACTTCATAAACACACCCAAATATGGAATCGCGAGGTTGCAGAATACGCCGAAGAGAATTGAAAAAATTGAATTTCGTTAAGCGTGGCCGAATTATACGAAACACGGTCTACTAATCTAATTCAAAACTTGTGGCGCAGCAACCACCGTCAAATTGAAGTAGAGAAAAAAGTTAGCGCAGCAGATAACATCGACGAGATTTTTGTCAGCATCAGCAATTAGGAGTCCGATACACGCGTAAAAAACACATATCATGTCATCGTAGTGATGGTTTCTAAATTTTCAGTCTGGTAGGTATATTCGTCTGGCAACAATAACGTAAAATGAAAGCAGGACAACTAGATTTGCAAATGGCTCGGACAAAGACCTAACCTGGTTTCCATATCAGTATCTGCAATTAGTAATAAGGAATGCAGCATTCGTCTAAAAATAGTCCGCTTTTTGCACACGTATGTGTTTGTACTTGAATTACCATGCACAACATGTGGTTTTCATCTGTTGGTAGATGATGCAATCGCAAATACAGAAGTACCACAGGAGTTGATAAAACTTACTGAATGTCTCATAACAGGAAGGACAATATCAAGAACTTCAAAACATATGTTCTCTCCTTCCTTGTCACAATCCAGCCACAAAACTATTTTGTCACAGTCCTTTGCTTCTTTTGATAAAAACCTGAAATTTCACAAAAAATTTTGGTGTGGAGCATTGTTGCTACCACAGTAGTAAGGAAAGACGATCAAAAGTCTGTGAGTACAGTATCTCAGAGACAGGAACAAAATTTTCCACAGAAAATATTATCTACGACTTTCCTTGGAAGTCCAGTTCGTCCCAATAGCATAATATAAACCACAACAAGGTGAAACAAGAACTCATTGCAACAATAATCTTTAGTCAATATAAAAGGTAATCCATTTACTTCACTATGTTCAACTTTGGGTTGGACTCTTTCTTATGCGTTGGAGCCTGAAATAACTCTGCTGGATCAACCTTTTCCCAATTGTTATATCTCCCTTCGAAGTCCAAACTCATAACATGTCCACAAACTGATGTGACTCTGAACAACACAGGTTCTCCTTGAAATTGACCTGGCAAGATATAAGAAATAACAGCTGTTTATACAATGCTGTGTATCGATTTGCACATATGCAACAACAAGAAAACTGCAAAACACACAGGATAAAGCAAAATGTAGTGTGCCATTGAATCTGCCAAGTGCAGGGCCGGATTTACCAAACGGCTATATAGGCTTAAGCCTAGGGCCTCAAGATCCCAAGGGGGCCTCCAGCAAACTGCAGTACGCGTAGTGTCAATTGTCGGTATATGGTCAGTTCGATAAATATTCGTCAAAATTTTATGTCTTAATTATTGATGATATTTACTTTTATTCACCTAATCAGATTCCGTGTTGATAATGTCAGGGTCTTCCAACCAGTTTCTATGAATCTCAATATGACCGTTGGTCAAACCGCTTGCCGACTAGTTGGCTGCGTCCTGTGTTTGCTGAATCGTACCGATCGTTGCGTGTGAATCAGGCGTAAGAACTTGTGGCTATTCTTGTTTGAAATGCACCTCATCAAAACTTGAGGTTGTACTGCAGATAAGAGCTATGTGTAGGGCTAGCAGCATTGTCCTACAACAAAAACATAGTTGTTTCTGAGCAATACTGTACTTTTGCTAGCGTTTCTATTACGTAAAGCTTGTGTGGTTTTTACCATTTTGATTTTCTTCAAAGTCATTCAGGAAATCAGATTGCTATGAGTACTTGCACAAGTTTGTACTGCTCCCATGCTAAGCCAATCAGAGAAGATCTTAATGAGCTTGAATAGTAAGCAAAATCACTTTTCCAGCTGGCAACCACAGAACTCTACCCCAAAGATTCTTAGCAGTCTGAAAAAGTAACAAATAAATGAATCGTGAACCTAGCAGTTGCAACAATTTGGGTGCACTTTACTTGACATGTTTTGCTCAGTGTGTGAGATTTTTACAGCCGTGGTAAGCGAGTCGCAGCCTAGTCCTTATGTTATGCTTTAACCCAGGCCCGTAACCAGCTTATGACACCAGGAGGGGCAAAGAGTTTTCTGAGAGGGGCCCAAATTTTTTGAACTGTGTCTAATAGTTTTAGATTATGTCCAACACATTTTTCCAGGGGGGGTTAAAAATCTTATAGGGGAGCTACGCCCCCCTGGTTATGAGCCTGCTTCAATCTTTTTATGCCACCACACATATGTGCAGTGAGCTTGTTTTTTTCTGAGCACAGATAAGAAAAAACAGGTATGAAACTTAGGCCATGTGTCAAGAAATGTAGGCTATGTGTTTTTTTTTGAAGATGTAATCACGACGTTTGCGGTTGGTTTGCCCGGAAAAATTAAGAATCCTGTTCCCGCAAGCCAAGTAGGATTTCAACAAATTCGTGTCATTGAACACTTTTTCGTCAAAGGCAGCAACAAGTGCAGTGCTTGTGGAGCACTCTAGTAATGATTTGGAAATTATTTATTAACCTACGTGGAGAGCTTCAATATCGTCATTTTTGCCATTGCACAAACTGATTAACGCTTTTCCAATTTTTCCTTGTAACAGTGGGAGAGGGGGCCTCACAAGTGGATTAGCTAAGGGCAGCTTTGTCCAGCCCAAATGGCTTACTGAGCCAAAAGATATGTCACTATCTTAACCAGGGCCGCACATTGAACGGCTTACTTTCATCTAAACAAACGAAATTTTGTTTAATCTAACGTATTGAAAGTGTTCGAGTCATAACCGTAACGGTATGAGACGTGATGAAACGGCACTAAGACCACCTGCATCAAAAATGTCAAATTCAAGATTATCAAAATAAAGACAGGTTGTCAGTATAAAGGAAACTGTTACTACCGCGAAAACCTAAAGTGGGCCGCACAAAACCTTTGACTGGGCCACATGCGGCCTATGGGCCGCAGGTTGGATATAGCTGTCCTAGGGCCTTGCATCAGCTAAATCTGGCTCTGGCCAAGTGCCAACAAAACAAGACATTCATTTGCTACTACATGGATCAAAAAATTACCTTTATATTCATGAACAGAACATGCATTGCTTAGTCCCTTTCTGGTGTTCATTGAGCCATGAGATAAGATCTTTGCAATAGAGTTTGCTAAAGATGGCTTTTCAGCCACCATTAACACGGTCTTCATAGTGGTCTACTCAGAAATAACAGCCTCTAAATCCACCTTAAAATTTGGTCATATCTCTTTGCATAAATTACATTAATCCATAACAAGTACAAACCGGTAGCAATAAAATGTGGTGTGTTTCAAACAAGACACCAAATGCAAAAGCAGATTACTGACAAGTTCTATCAAAAAACTTTCTTCGCTGACCACTGAGATGATCGTGTCACAGCAGGATATATTCATTTTCACATCAGATTAACTGCACAGTGCCAAAAATAACTGGTAACAAGCAGTCTTTGATTGTTCATCATAATTATTACTATTAAGTGCATCAACAACACCAAAGCAGAGCAATGTATCAGAAATCAGTTCACCATTTGGCCAACTCCACTTCAAAACCCAGCAACATATTCTCTAAGTTCCATATTAAATGAAGGTCAGCCGAGAAATGTGGATATAAACACAGATGGTTCAACATTCAGTGTTGCATGCCACCACTTATCAGGAAAGTAAAGAACTTCTCCAGGCTTTATAACACATTCATATGGTTTATCGCCCTCCTTTAGCATAGCATAATGCTCCAATACCCATTTAAGAGTGGTTTTGTTAGGATCAAACACAGGACGATTTTCATAGGGCATCAGAAACCACCTTTTCTTGCCATGAATGACTTCCGAAAATCCAGGACCATGAAAATGAAATGGAACACCAGTTCCTTCTCCAGCAACACCAAAACTAAGTGCAGCTGTTTTATGAGGTAAATAATATGGTGGTTGCACATAATGTTCAAATAAACTGTCCCATTCAGAAAAGTTATGATTTCCAAAGAAATACAAAGTATCAGGGCCAGACTTATCAACTGGTTGAGGATCAAAACTGTGTTTCATATAATCTCTTAAAGACATTCTTACTTTGTCATAAGAATAAGTGTTTGCAGTGCTTAAAGTTACTGTCTTGTTTCCATGATCTTCCAGCAGCCTATCTTTTTCACATAACGATTGAAAATGGGTGTTATCTGATACGCCTGTTAAAATCACAGGTATTCTGAAAGCATACTCATGCAAGAATTCACTTTGAGATGGTCTTTCTCTCCTTTCAATATTACAGAAATCGGAATTTATCGTTTTAGATAGGGATGAACAAGTTTGTGATGGTGAAAATGTGGAAACCATACAATCAGATCCATCACCTGCATATGCCACAACCAAAAAACTACACAACAGGAATGTTATTGCAGAAGTTAGTAGCAGCATCCTTATAATTAAACTATAAATAATCCAAGCAACATATTCGTTCTGCTAATGACACACTGAAAAACAAATTATTAATGTCCAGTTATGACACAAAACAGCAATATAAGAACTGATGATGTAAATCAATGGTTCTCAACCTGTGGGCCATGGCCCACTGGTGGGCCATGGGAGCATTTTGAGGTGGGCCACAGAGATATTTGAAAAATTTCTCAATTTGTAGAAAAATTTCGTTACAGTGTCTCTCGGTTAA
>Ga0210059_1004254_pt1 | contig 23062 bp, 13 predicted proteins | sample Ectturendosymbi2_FD_188042 | JGI IMG/M metagenome (GOLD analysis project Ga0210059, IMG submission 188042) | Ecteinascidia turbinata endosymbiont from Florida, USA - Sample 2 (SPAdes) (version 2) | ecosystem: Host-associated > Tunicates > Ascidians > Unclassified | place: Key West, Florida...
AGACCAGGGGTTCCCAACTTGGGGTACATGTAGTCCTAGGGGTACATTTGCCTCTGAGGTACATTCAAGGTTAGCAATAAAAGGGAAAAATATATTTTTATATTATTTCTAATTATTTATACATATATCAGTTAATATTATTTTCAAAAATCATGTATTTTTCGTTAAATGCAGTAGATAAATGATTGTCATAATAAAATATTTTATCATAGGAAATTTTAGGAGAACATGCTCATCCGTCGAAATGCTGAAGGGTACGTGGTCAGAGATAGGTTGGGAACCCTTGTACTAGACCGTAGGTTTCCGTCAGTAAAGCGTTCTGTTCGTTTCTGCAGGTTGTACCAGCTTGCTAAAACTGCAAAGCTGTGCATTCCTGCGATGAATGTCAACGACTCTGTCACCAAGGTAGGTTTATCTTCTCAATTACTCTGGCAAGTTATGAAGAAGCTAATGGCCTGCGGTGTAACTGCGTAGTTGTAGTTCGATTACTATTATTACCTTCAGAATAAATTTTTTGTAACACAAAACGTATCTCTTTTGTGTTGCTTGTAATGTCCCGACTCTTGCTTTTACGGTTCTTGCGCATCAATCAGGGCTTTGTTGTGCAGCGACACCTGACGCTCTTTGCATTTTTACTCATTGTCCGCTCCGGCTCCTCGTGACGATGTGGTCGTAAATCTATAATATTACACTTCTATCGTATTTTCACCACTGCTCTTCATATTTTCGCAGCAAAAGTTCGACAACTTGTATTCGTGTCGGGAATCGATACTTGATGGGTAAGTACAGCATGTAGTTTTGTATGTACAGTCGAACCACTTCATGCAATTATATACCGATCTCTGTCTATTACAGCTTAGAGTGGCGATAAAAATGTTTTGTAAAAACAGCATATTAATTTTAGAAACGAATGCGTGTTGTCAATACTTAGTGTAATTTTGCCTTATTTTTCCTCAAATTGAAATTATTTCAAATTCTATTGTGACATGATCGAATTTAATACCCGATAAAATCTGCCCAGCTTTGTGCATTGTTGGCTGTGTTCGGTTGGCGAAGAAAACGCGAAGGCCAAGAGAGCAGATGCATTGCTCACCTTGTATCTTGCGTAATTATTATCGGCGTAAACATCAGTTAAGATCAGTGAGGTGCATCGCAATGAGCCGACCCTGCAACGATACACATGCCTTTGTCTGATTAGCGTTTGACGGACGTGATGCTGTTTTGTTCTTCCTGTGAGCGACGCTTTGTCGAAGACATGCTACTTTGCAGTCTCAAGCGCACGACCGACATAATGTTCGGAGGAAAGCAAGTCGTTGTTTGCGGTTACGGCGAAGTCGGCAAAGGCGTTTGCTCGGCGCTGAAAGGACTCGGAGCGGTGGTGTATGTCACCGAAATAGATCCGATATGCGCACTGCAGGCATGGTGAGCAGATTCGCCGTTTGATTCTTGTTTGCTGGCCAGCAGCCCTCCCTTGTCCCTTGTTCGTAACGCAACCCGCTCGCATTTCAGCATGGACGGACTGCGGGTTGTGCGATTGAACGAAGTGATCAGAAACGGCGACATCTTCATCAGTTGCACAGGTCTGTGCGGTGCCGAAGTTCCGTGGTGTTTGTTTGTATGTGAACGTATGTGAATATCAAACAGCTAAATATTGAGGGTGATGCACGGTGCGAACTTAGGCTTCGGCAAACATTTCATTGGCGACCAATCTGTTTCCAGGTAACAAGAAAGTAATTACTCGCGACGGCTTGGATCGAATGAAAAATGGCGCTGTTGTTTGCAACATGGGTCACAGCAACACCGAAATCGATGTGGTTAGTGAGCTTTACAATATTTACCTACCTTTTTCGTTACTTTGGAACCATGACACATTGGTTCATTTCAGGAACAACCTCATTGTTTTTTGCATGGAAAAGTAAATTCGAACCTTGGCGGTGTGTGTGCATAACCATCACACCAAACTACCTTCTGATACCTTTGTGAAATGAAGGGCTGACATCAATCGGTAGATATGTAACTTCAGAGAATATTCCGCGAACGATTGATCATGTTATTGTGAAGTTGATTAAGCGACCGGTGTGCAGGAAACGCCTCGCGAGAAATTTGACTCGCAAAAGTTCGTGTGCGGCAATGGTAGTGTCGTGCTTGCAACCAACCCTCCATGAACTGCCGCAGCTTTAGGGTACAAGTGTGAGATAGAATAGGAAGGCGTGCAGGAGCTTTCGACCTGATGTTTTGTGGTTGTGTTGGCGGCTTTAAACACAGCAACCTGTTTGCTGCTCACACTGGTATCAAAATTACACGCTGGCAGGTACTGTGTGGTCGTGTGCAGTTAAGGCCAATTCCTTCGTTTGCATGGTCGCTTGCATGATCACAAAGTTTTAAACTGGAGGATCGTGGATCACGGAATTTTGCAAGTCCTTTCACCAAAGATAGTTTAGGCTTGGACTGGCAGGCCAGTTGATAACTCTAAACCTAACACAGGATGAATGTTATGAACTGCAACGCGCCAAGATCCTACTACGTGCACATCAGTGTTGCCATTTTAGCTGTTTTGCTGCTAGATCTAGCAGGTTTTTCTCACTGTTAGCTGGAAATTTTTCAATCTAGCAGCTAGCAGGATTTTGAAAACTGTTTTGCAGTTTTAGCAGGTAACATATTCCTGACAAAAAAATTGTATGAACAGTTTTTGGTGATGATCTTTTAACTTTTTCTCCTTGTTCATCAAGAAATACTTTGTCTTCTTGACAACGCTTTGAAATGGGCAACACCAGGGCCAAGTACAAGCTGCTTCAATCATTTCAAGTTTTTATTGTGACGCAGGAAACATGCTTCAAGCATATAATTGCGTCATAATAATAAGTAGCCTACTGTAACTAGATGACTTGGTGACGTGTTGCCATTTCAGTTGATTTGCTGCAAAATCTAGCAAGTTTTTCTCACTGTTAACTGTAAAATTATCAATCTTGCAGTTATCTTATTTTTATCTGGATTTTAAAACGTTGGCGTTAGGCAGGTTAAGCAGGTAACAGATTACTGGCCAAATGCTTGTTCCAACAGTTTTCAGAGATGAAAACTTTTACACCTTCTGTTTTTTACCTTTCTGACGCTTTATATTGGGCAACATAAGGACTACCAGGCACAACTAGCTGCCTTTAATCATTTGGATGCATTAATATACCAATCAATCCATTGCTATTACCATTGGAGTTTCTATTATGACGCCGCGAAGCTGCTTCAAGCAGATAAATCACATCATACTAACAAGTAACTAAAATGGCTTGTTGAAACCTGAATGATTTGCTTCTGTGCTTAGTGAACATATTGGGTTTCAAAGAGTCTTTGAAAGACTACATTGGCAGAATATATTTTTATCCCACAACACATCATTTTTCCAGGTGGTTCAGTCACGCCAGGTAGTCGTTGGCCTAATGTCTGGTCAATTGATAGTAAGTGCAAGACCAAAAATTGATACATAGCCTTACAGGTTTATTTTAAACACCTCAAGAATAGCAGTTTTTTAAGCAGAATTTCACTATTTTAGGCAGATTTTATCTGAAAATTTGTGACATAGTTTTTAGCAGTATCTAGCAGTTTTTCGTGACGTGATTTAGCAAGTTTAGGTGACAACCATCTGGCAACACTGGTGCACATACGACCATATTATACACTATATTTTCAGATGGTGTGCTACCATTTTAAAAGTTGAGCCGTTCTACGAGGAGTAGTAAATCGTCGTGGTGTTTCCATGTAGCTGATTTTTTCAATCCATTCACTTACTTTGAAAATATCCCAAAGACGTGAACTAAACAGGTTTCATATGCTGAAAGAGTCTTAAAACCCTAGGAAATTATACTGCAGAGATACCAATGAAACGTAGTGCATGTGAGACCGAATGCTTTCAGCTTGATGTTAAGCTTGTATTCTTATAACCTTTGATTGCATTCTTGATTTGCCGCTGCGTATAGAGCGAAAAATAAATCAAAATCACACTATAACAGCTCATAATAGAAACGTTTTATGCCATCTAAAAATACTGTGTATAATATAGTCGTATATACGATCTTGCCGAGTGAAGCAAGGCTGCAGTTTTTAACATTTATCCCAATTGGAAAAACTGCTCGAAATATTTCTCTTCTGGAAGTGTCCTAATCGCTAGAGGCACACAGCAATTTTACCCTTGTTTTGCTTATTTTTACAGGCAAGCCTTAAGACAAACGATTTGACGTGGGAGAAAGTCAGGTCGCAGGTCGACCACGTGATCTGGCCCGATGGAAAACGAATCGTTCTTCTTGCCGAGGGAAGGTTGCTGAACCTCAGTTGCTCCACCGTTCCCTCGTTTGTACTGTCAATTACACACTGCACGCAGGCGAGTGCTGTTGATTCTGTAACCGTTCTCTTCTAAGCTTGTTCTCTTGCGTGTGGCTTGCGTGGTGTTGTAACGCGGCACTGATACCGTAATGTTGGTGTTTTGTAGATTAATTGGATTCAGTGGCGTTTTGAAGCGCAGATAGGTTTGGACGTGAAAAATTTCTTTTGCGCGTTGGATCAAAACGAAAAATGAACGCGTGGCCGATGAATAATTTTCTCACCAAAATGTAGGCAAAGCTTACTACTGCGTTGGCGATACCTTTCGTCGTTGATGTTGGAGTTATTTTGGTGACGTCGATATAAACTTTGCAGGCTCTGGCTTTAATCGAACTATTCAATGCTCCAGAAGGCAGATATAAGCAAGACGTGTATCTTTTACCCAAGAAAATGGGTGAGCGGCTGCTGACTGTTTCTTTGTTGATTCGACCTATATACCAGTTGCATGATTCCATTACAATCCATTGTGCTTCTGATTTAGTTTTTACCTTGTGTTATAGAAAGCCGCCAACTGGTGTTCGTCGCCGGGGTGTAATTAGAAGAATGAAAACTTATTTTCTCATTCTGAGGACGACAACTCTTGAAATGTCTATTTCTGTCACATTTTAACATCTCCACACTGCAGTGTTTGCTCCATGAAAGAGTTGTTTGACATTAAATCGAACTGGGATGTTAAAGTTTGCCGTTTCTGAAATGTACACGTGGTAGAACACCGCCAATATTCTTCTGACCAACAAAACCAGCTATGTTCAACCCGAGATCCGAATGCGGCCAAGTCGAAGATTTTGTGCGGCCCAGCAAGGTTTTCATTGTTGTGTATGTACAATACAATGACAAGCTGTCATTATTTTGATAATCTTAAATTCGGTCATTTTCGATGCAATGGTATTAAGTGCCTGTTCATCATGTTCTACGCACTGGTAGATCTTGACGTGTCCACTGACACCTCGGTGCAAAACTGATTTCTAGTTTTCTGAGTTTTACTCATGTGTTCCTCTGCACGAAACTGATTTCTAATTACCCTTATTGTTCCAGTAGCACTAAACCTGCCTATGGTATCATAATTGGGAATGATCAAAAGTACCATACAGTCGTTATCATTGCACTTGGTGTTCGAATGCTTTCAGTAGCTTTAAACTAAACTTCGGTTTGCTAAAATAAAATTGAGTCATACGAGGTGTGGCCCTCATGAAGATCGTGACATAATTTTTTGCCCAGTAAGGTGTTTCGGTTGAACACAGCCGGACTAGACAGTAGTTTGCATGGCGACGTTTTAAACTCCTTGTTTTGAACGGGTAGCAATCGAAAGCAAATCGAAGCGTGACCTGCATCGCGCTTCTTGTCGCGGCAGTAAAGGTTCAAGCTCCACCACTCGGCACGCTGCCAAGAGTCACTTGAGGTCGGCGATGCTATTCTCAAAGCTTTCAAGTGCACCGCAGAACTTTTGTTATTGATCTTTGCGTCCCTTCCAGAATTTTGTCAGCACTTGAAGCATCCAGAACAATGCTTAGTTGCGGGTGACGGGTCGGAGCCATAGTTTATTTTGGATTAACCGCTTGGCTGAGGCATTAACCGTCAATAAAGGACTGCTTTTGCAGCTCCCAATCACAGGTGTAAACCTTCGTAACGTTGCAAAGCTTATTGTCGCACTTCGTTGCTTTACCACACTGTTGCATGAGGTTTGTGACGAGAACAAACGTTTATTAAATTCTTAATCTTGTTTGCAGACGAGTACGTAGCAAGTCTTCATCTGGCAACATTCGATGCTCATCTCACTGAACTAAGCGATGATCAAGCCAAGTATCTTGGCCTGAACAAGTCAGGTCCGTTCAAGCCCAACTATTACAGGTACGGGAAGTCTCTGGTGCGGTTAAAGATGCAAACTTGCTCAGTGTGTGGATAATTTAAAATCAGACGCAATGGTTAATGTCAGTATAAGAATCTTTGGTGCTGAATAGTAGCTGCTCTTTCTACCTGTTTCGCCTCATGTCTCGGCACTACTTTAAAGAGAAGCTTAATTTCAGATAGAGTTCCTCGCACGAACTTGGTTGTACCTTGCAGTAACGCTGCAACCTGGCATGTCGTTTGACAGCCGTTTTGACTTTAGTCATAACTGAAGTGTGCTGTTGACGGAAAATATGACACCGGTAAATTTGTCGAACAAACTTGGAGTGAATAGTTTACGACATTGACAAAATGATGCGATGCAAGGTACCCGGATGTGCTGTTGTCAAACCTTCGACGCGTGAATGGCAAAGATATTGCTACAGGCATCTGTGAGCCGTGCCTAGAGGATTGTAACAATCAGATATGTGCAAACCTATTGTATTATAATTGTGACAGGGTGAGCGAATAGCGTTTTTGTTTCAGGTACTAATGCAACGAATGTAACTTGCGCCCAAGCCTCATGCTTCGTTTTACCGGTGCCCACCTGTACATCGTGAAATTTCACTGTGTTTGGCGTTAACACTTCCAAGTCCGCAACAAACTGTTGAAGGCCAACCTTGGTGCGTGGTCATCAGCGTCGCGCGTGAAGAGACGATCCATGTCGAAAATGCGGTGATTTGCATTTTTCGCGTGATGTTTGAATTATTTGCGTCTAACCCGCCGTTCGCATTTCCTTCTCGCGTCTGCTTGTTACATATCGCTTTAGCATCGTTGCGTCTACGACTTGTTGAACATTCAGTGAAATTTCCTCCATCGGTGTTTGTGTGCGCGTGTGTTTCGGCGTGTAAATTGTGTGCAATTTTACTCTTAAAAAGACAAAAATAAAAAAATTCTCAAAAATAGCAGCCTGCTTAAAATTACTCGGTGAGCAAAAGATTCGTGGTTTGTTTCCTGTTGAAAAAGTTTCCAAAGCTAAAACCCGAAAACGCGGCACCGGAAAGCCGTTGTCACGGTAGATGATGAAATGGATGCCGATTTTGCGCATTTGACCTAAAAGGTAACCTCGCGCGATGAAAACGCTGGAAGCACTGTTCGTTTCTGCGACAAGGTAGGGTCGGAGGGAAGTTTCTGCTGTACTCGACTGATTCCGTAATAAACCTAAAGTTTTAAATCTTAAAGAAAAGTGGCGATACTTGTGCAACAACTACTACCAATACGAAACTCCCAAAACACAGAGCCGAACCGAAAAGCATTGGCATGCGAGCCCTGAAACATGTCTGTTAGTCTACAAGGTCGCTGCAGACTGACTGATACTTGTCAGTGATAAATTCAGCGTTTTGTCCGAGCCGCTTCATGCCAGTCAGATCGGTAGTTACTACTTCGACGCAGAAACGAGCAGTGTTTGCAGCGTTTTCATTGCGCGAGGTTGCCATAGGTCAAATGCGCAAAATCGGCATCCATTTCATCATCTACCCGTTGTCACACCTGTGAGCGTGATATGCAACACTTTCGGGTTTCAAAAATTCTGTTACCGGATGCCCGGTCCAGTATCATTTATTCTTTTATCAACAAAGACTACTTAACAATATTTGTTCGGCGCTCTGCATTTCCTTTAATAAGACGGCCTAACTTAAATACACGGAATTATCAATTAAGTCCTCTCTTTTGCCCACATTTTACATTGGCGTGCAGATTGCTGTGTGGACCTGAAATGTAAGACGTTGAACCGTAACCAAAAACAATGGCCGATAAACTACAACCGCAGAGTTTGCATACGTATCGTGAACAGACCAACTTTGAGATGTTGTTAGCATTTATTAAACGTTTGGCAATCAAATTTTGAGCATTTGAAGTTTCGCCCCCTTTTCACTTCAGGCCGGCGACGTTGTATTTACTCCACTGAGTGACTGAAATTGTGAACAAGAAAAAGCAAACACCGCTCCAGAATGTACAGCCGACCCAAGCTTTCTCAACTTCAGAGTGAATGTGGCGCCGTTCGGCTATTTATGTTCTATCATTTTGGTGTCACTTCGCATCTTCAGGTTGAAAATCCAAATGTGTTGAAACATATCAATGATCTCACAATCTTATACAGCAAATCAAATTAAGTTTTCCACTAAATGAGATGTAATCATGATGATAAAAATACAATCATAAACAAAAGTTCTTAAGTCTTTGAAAGCGCGTGAAGTAAAAAGGGGCCCCCCTCAAAGTGCGTAAATTTAAAACGGGGACCCCGTTTTGCACACTCACTAAGGCCACTCCTGACCGTTCTGTGTCAAATGTCTGCAAAGTATAAAAAGAAAGGGGAGGAAAATATGGTTTAAGTAGGTCGCTGGAAATATTTAAGCTCTTCACTAGTTAACGATATTTATTGACCAGTATTATTACGCAGTGCACTCCCAGCGCCCCGTCAATGAACTTTATTTTCTTGCAGAAAATGCTTTTGCATGTGAAGCATATTCGTTATCTCTTATTTTTTATCTCAATCTTGAGCAATTAATACATCTCAGTTTCAACCAAATCATCTTTCATATATTTTGGTGATTAGGCGCAGGAGTTTGTGTGTGCGTAACGCAGTGTAAAAGACTGTTCAAAAAAGGAATACAATCGCAGAAGCATTTGTAAGAAAAAAGAAGAACCTGTTTTAATAGGTAATTTTACCATTTTTAGCATAACTTACTTTTGTCGTAAGTGTTTCTCAAACTTTTTTATTGGCCAGATGAAGCAAACACAAGGTAGTGAATTTAAATAATTTTATCTAAAAGTATCAAATAGCTGAACCAAGCCATTAAATACCTGAAGTAAGCAATTGTAGTACGACACTAATATTATACTTGGAAGCTCTGCTTGTTTCTTGAGCATCAGTATCAACCTGTGTCTTCCTTTCTATTAACTGCGGCGATTCTTGTCTACCCATATCTTCAACTTAGCACTGTCTGTGCACACTGCACCAGTAACAAAAATCAGCACGCATTGATGGTATTTAATGGAAATCGATTTCGCCATACGGCATCTTCAGTCCAATTAAATTAAAAGTTAAAACGAGTGGAAGTACGCAAAGCAGTGATTATTACGAAACAAAGACAAAGGTTGCGTGGAAAACATTTTGAGCTAACGTTGACAGTACCGTACTGTAAATAAGCATTTAGAGTAAGCACAAACAAAACAAGACCAACTAGTAACAATAAGTTAAAACAATAAGTTAAAGCACACAGCGGGAGGAAAGAGCAATAAATGAGAGAAGAAAAAATGGTGCGCCAAAACAAAAGTGATGACAAGAGCAACGTCTCATTTAATGCGAGGCAAAATAATTCTGTGCTTGTTGATGCTAGCGCTGATTTTTGTTACTGGTGCAGTGTGCACAGACAGTGCTTAAGACACTAATATTACGTTCAGAATGAATTTATGTGAAAAAAATCCACACTGTAGCTGGGCACATAGAATTGTAGAGTAAAAATTAACGGATAAATTGCTTTAGAAACAACCTCCAATGATTATATCATAGTAAATTAACACTTGCGAGAAACTAAACAAGCCATAATAGTGGGCTACTGAAGTAACTCAATGATCTCTTAGTGGTTGAACATTTTCGCACCCTTTGTGTTGTTTTGCCCCTTATCGCCCTATGTTTTTTTCTCCCGCTTGCCCCTCAAAATCGTCCCCAAGGGGACGATTCCGTCCACTTTGAGAACCACGAAGGCATGCTCGTTACGAAAAACAACACTGCCGAAGAAATGTTTGTGGCAGTACATCCAGATCGATTGTAACTTCAGGGAAAAGTGCATTAATTTTCTGTCTCCCTAAACAAATGTTATTTTTTAGTAGGAATGACGTAATGTTCTTTCAGGAATATAAAGTGAGTGCCAAAGCCTTTTTTATGCTTAAGTTACTAGATTAGTATGAACGAATAGATTACAAGTTTTGACATACAGACATGCATGGGATGTAACAGTGTACGGCAGTTAAAGCAAAATAAACACATAAATGCATCATTTATGCCCTTTTTAAAACATCCTAGTAAACTACATTGTTGTTCACTATCACCCAACTCTATATTTGTCTTGTGTTCCCTATTCGAAGCTTTATCCCCTTGAGTTCTGCAGTACATAGCAATCTTGTAATTATTTCTAAAGACGCACGAAAAAAATCACTTTTTGACGTGATTCTCGTCTGCGAAACGTATTATTTTAAATTTGAAAAATATTGTTTTGCAAGTTGGAAAATATTTTCAAACCAACCATTTTTAATCCGCCTCAACGAGGTTAGGATACCTGTGGATTGTGCCTACGGGAACCCGAGGTGCCTGAACCCACAAAGTGATGAGCAATAATTTATTTATTGGTGAAGTTTTTAGTTACCCGCAATTGCTTATCTTCGTGACACTAATAGGGTTTTGTGGGTGTGAGGCATAAACACTACGAGAGAGGATAACCGCTTTGAGAAAGTCCAAAACGGGCGCGGGTAAGGACTAGTATCACTGAGTTGCCCATTCATCAGTTGACCACACTTCCCAGCCCCGTGCGAGTCCCGTAACTAGAAGGGGCGAATCCCCCTAAAAACGTTTCGCCCCCCTGGAAAAATGTGTTGGCCATAGTTTAAAAAATTTGGGCCCCTCCCAGAAAACTCTTTCACCCCCTCTGGTGTCCCAAACTGGTTACGGGCCTGGTCCCAAGGAAAGGTGTCAATACATTTCAGGGATAAGTTCAACTACTGAATGGAGAAATGCTTCCTACCTGCCTACACTAATTGCTTTGCTTAGCTGAAAATCTGCTTGATCCATAGTTGAAACCAGTTCCTCACAAGTACCCCCAAATTGAAATATAAAACACTATAAATCAGCGGAGTTTTTGTCAAATTTCCAGACTTTCTGGCGACGGTTCTGGTTGAAACCTCTGCTTGGACCCAGGAATAATGATGGCAAAATGGTATGCCAGATTTCCAACAACTACAAAATTCCCGAACAGCAACTCCACTACCTGTTGCTGTTCAAGGTCATACCCAGGACTCAAAGGGACTAAAATAGTAACCATTTCAGGTTTAAGGGTATACAATTAGTCCAACAGCAGTTACTAGCTATAGACACGGCTACAGTAAACCTCGGTTAATCCGGATTCGATTTGACCAACGATATTATCCGGTTTAGGCGAAGATCCGGGTTAACCGAAGATGGTTGTTTCTAACCTGACGTCATCTAAGTACTGAGATATCGGTGAAAATGGCATGGTTTGATAATGCATTTTTGCGACTCAAATCACGAAATAACACGAATGCACCAAGAGGAAATACAATAACATCAAAGATCACTAGTTGATTATATGGTGATAAAAAAATATAAAAAAATAAGAAATTTTATGTTTCGCAGCTTAGAAACCGTGTTCTAACATGTTGAATCACAAAGGGTTGGCGAAAGACCACCTGGGTCAAGTTCTTAGCCAGCCCTGCTGCTAGCACAAACTAGATTTTGATTGAGAAGACGTTTTACAAGAAGTAATAAAAGTAATAAAAAGCATCAAATCAATGTCAGGTAAAATAAGCATAAAAACAACAACAAAAAACAGTGGGGAAAAGCATGCCTATGTACAAGGGGTGGGATGAGTAACTATAGAGGTAGATAGGAGGGAAAATAGTGGCATCAGCGCAATATTACAGAATGGGACAAGCATATAAAACGAAGATCAACAGGAAGTCTGCTAAGATAGCAGGACTTTTTTTATATTTTTTGCCAAATGAATAAGGCGAAGACGATTTCAAATTTTCCGGAATGTTAGACCAATTTTTCGGACCAATATACTTTAAAGAAAGCTGACCCAGAGATGTTTTCATTCTGGGTAAATAATAGTTTTGCAGAGAAGCACGTCTTTTTTGATATTTGTGGACTGATGCAATCTCAGCAAAGTAGTTATCAAAGTGATTAGGTAATTCACCATTATAAAAGGAGTACATGAATTTGGCAACTGACAATTGAAATAAATCAGGTATTTCTAAAGTTTTGTGCTTGGAATAGAGTATAGTTGTTTTAGTTTTGTTATATTCAAGTGTTCTCACAGCTTTATTTTGCAATCTAATTAAAGGGAGTAAAGTCGTCTTGTTGGCCCTTCCCCAGTTAAGTATTGAATAAGTTAAATAAGAATGGAAAAGAGCAAAGTAAACGGATATGAGCACTGAAATGTTGGTGCAGTGTTTTAATTTGAACAACATTCCACATGATTGGGAGAGCTGTGTCACCAACTTTTCAATTTGAGGTTTCCAATTAAGTTTATCATCAAGTATAACGCCAAGATATTTTAAGCTGCTTTGATATTGGGTGATAATTAACTGACACTGAAAAATTGATATTTTTACGGTTGTTCATGAGCGTGAAATTGCTTTTAGAATAATTGATACATAATTTGTTAGCATGAACGCAGTGATCGATTTTTTTGAGCTCATGATTAACTGTTTTTTCTAAGATTTCGTGTTTTTTCCCAGAAATATGCAGATTGATATCATCTGCATATAAAACAGTATTAAAGTTGGAGGCTTTCGCAATGTCATTAATATATATAGGCATAGTAAAGGCCCAACAACAGATCCCTGGGGCACGCCACATATTACATTCAAAAAAGAAGATTTACTATCTCCTATTTTGGTACACTGAAACCTGTTGTCCAAGTAAGAAGCAAGTAGTTTCAGGGGTGTTCGTTTTACTCCATAGTAAAACAATTTTCCAAGTAATATTTTGTGATCAACACAGTCAAAGGCTATTCTTTGTCCAGAAACAGAGTGCAAGTTATTAATTTGTTATCTTTATTACAAATCATGTCATCATAGATGGCAGAAATTGCTAGTTCAGTAGAATGATTAGTACGGAAGCCATATTGTTGTGGGCTCAATATACAATTACCGGTGACAAAATAGTACAATCTGCTGTGAATTACTTTTTAAAAAATTTTGGAGAGAGTTGGAAGTATGGATATTGGCCTATAATCGTTAGGGGATTTAAGAGATGTTATTTTAGGAATGGGTGTAATTTGTGCAATTTTTAGAAGATTGAGAAATTCACCTTTTGCCATACATTTATTAAAGAATTCAGATAACCATGAGGATAAACTACTGGCAGAAATTTTTAAAAACTTTGCTGGGATGTCATTTTGTGTATATTTACTTTTTCTTATTTTCTGTGTGCACATTCTATGCTCTTCGGCATATAAGAACACCTTTTGTTTTTTTCTGTTTTGCTTTTTTTTCTTTTGTACCTCATTAATTAGTTTTTGTAACTTTTTTACTTTTTTATTACTATTTTTTTATTTCTTTATATTGCTTGGCATTCCAGTTTGACCGTTGTGGAGAGCGGACGTGTTACTGAGCTCTGTGTGGCAGCCAGCTGTGAGCCCGTTATGCAAGCAAGGAAGTCGGACATAAGTTCGGTTCAAACAAGCATTTCATGTTAATAATAACATTTTCATTTTGAAAAAAAACAATCTACTGTTAGAAGAAAAAAGACTCAGGAGTGTAACCGTTTTGTATTATACTATGCATCTGGACATGGAAAATGTAACAGTGCAAAATCGAAAGAGCGCTGAACAGCCCAAAGCAAAACACGAGCCAACGCTTGCTGACTTGTACACGTTGACGGTTTTAATTGACAAACGCCTTACATCGCTGGAACAAGACATGAAACTTAGAGTCAGCGAAATTGAAAACAGTCTTGATGAGGCGTACAAAACAATTGCAGATCAGGAAAACAGTGTTAAGATATTACAATGCCACATTCAAAATCTAGAAAAAAGTCAAGAAAAAAACAAGATTGAGCAAGAACTGCGCTCGAAGGAGTACAGCCTTCTTTTTCACGGCATTCCTCAAACTGAGACTAAAGAACTGCAAGAACATACAGAACACCTAGTCCGTTCATTTATTACAAATACTTTGCGATTTCCACCAGCTGAAATGGAGAAAATGCAATTTTCGAATGTACATCGTCTGCCGAAAAGAGTGTCTGCCGTCGAATCGCGGAATAATGATCGTGCTAAACTTGCACCATCTATTGTTGTAAAATTTTCGCAAATGAAAGACAAGACTAGTATTCTACGACTTGCTCCATCTGCTAGGAAGTTCAACGCAGCCATCACGCGTCACTTGCATCTTGCATTTCAGCAACAACGTAAAGCACTTCTGGAGAAAGCAAAGAGACTGTACAAAGCCAAGAAGAAAATACGTTGGACAATAGTCGATTCAGAATGTTGCTTATTCGCTGATGAAGAACAAGTATTTGCTGACTGAAGTAGGTGACTGCAGGTGTTGTCACATACTACAAACTTTTGAAATTTTTGTGTGTTCTAGAACTGTGCGTAATATCTATACATATATTGTCAATTAATCAATGGTTTAATATGATATTTTAGAAATGCCTACGTTTAAAAATGTAATGTCCAACAATGTGTATAATTTAAATCAAGCTAATTCAGAAAACGTATATGATTACGTGAACTCGGAATATTGTACATTGGAATCATTGAAGGTCAAAAGCAAAAATAAATTTTCTCTGCTTCACGTTAACATAAGAAGCCTAACAAAAAATTTGAAAAAACTGGAGGAACTTCTTGCGGGCATTAGAACGTTGCCTGATATAATTGCCATAACAGAGACTAGATTAAAGAATTCTATGAATTTTGGGTTCCGTTTGCAGGGATATTCTATTGAATACCATGATTCCCCAACTAACGCTGGAGGTGTGGCACTTTTCGTAAAGGATAGTCTGGCATATCGCGTTGAAAATAAGTTTATGGTAGACACTCCCGGCTGTGAAAATCTTTGGCTACAACTTGACACAAACAACTCAAACACATTTGTTATTGGTGTTGTGTATAGACATCCAAATTCCAATTACGAAGATTTCCAAGATAAGCTAGACGTGACCATTGCCAGGCTTAGTGCAACAAGTTCAAAGTATTATATTTGTGGTGACTAATATTGATTTATTAAAGTACCATGAAGATAAGCGTGTTGAAGCCTATGTAAATATGTTGCACAGTTATGGATGTTACATCTTTCCAAATTATGTCACTAGAGTTACTCCAAATAGCTCAACTTTAATAGATCACATATACACGAACAATGCTTCTGATGACCTTCAAAACTTCAATCTTGTACATGACATCTCTGACCATTATCCATCATTTATTTCGGCAGGCAGTATTAATCCAAGTTCCATCACAAAAAAACTACTCGTTGTAACTTGGAATTCTTTCAGTTAGAAGCTTTTTTAACTGATTTGTCGGAAATAATGAATGAAGATATTACAAAAAATCTTTATACCACACCTGCAGAAAATTTGTTTAACATCTTTATTGAAAAGTTTGAATCAGTACTTAATAAATATGCTCCCTTGAAAGAACTCAGTAGAACAGAAATGAAATTTCGTTGCAAACCGTGGCTGACAAAAGGGATTAGGAATTCTATTAAAACCAAAAATACATTATATAAAAAAAGCGAAAGCAAGAAAGGTTTGGCAAGGAATTAATGATTTATTAAGACGAAGGAACAATAGGACTTTTTCTCTTACTAAAATTATTGCGACTGATGGCCGAATCGTCATTGATGGCAATGAAATTTGTAATTACGTCAACGACTACTTTTCCACAATAGGCTCACGCATGGCATCAGTGGCGTAGCTAGAGTGTGGGCTGCCTGGGGTGGCCCTTGAGCTTGGCGCCCCCGAAGCACATAAAAATGCATATTGCACAGTAACTGACTCTTACAGCTTTGTATAATATTACATCGTTTGTGCACCATTATAATATTACAGTACTCTAACACATAAGCATACGGCATGGGGATGCAAAGGATGCGGTTGCATCCCCAACGCTGAAAAATTGGCCAGTATTCGGGCAAAAATTTTCAAAATTTGGGCAAAGTATACAGCTGCACTCAAATGTAAGTGAGGTAGTGTCTATTTTCCAAACTGAAGCAAAATTATAACCAAATCAACGGCAAAATAATGACAAAAACGGCAAAATAGTCTGAGTCTATTTTGCCATTCTTTTTTGCTCCTGATGGCAAAATAGATACTGCCCTTGAGTGCACTGGAATCATGTGGTACTTCCAACAGCCTTCATCAAACTTGGGCCAACTAAAAAACTTTAATTTGGGTAAAATTAGAAATATTAGAGTAAAATAGGAGCATTTGGGTAAGGTACAACAGCTTCAATTAAATCTAAGCAAATGAGAAAAGCTTCAATCAAACTTGGGTGAAAACAAAAACATTTAGATAAATTGTAAACACTTGCGTGAAGTCCATCAGTCAAATCAAATTTGGCCAATTTGCAACAGGTTCATTCGATTGTGGGCAACTTCACACAATCTTGTTCAAAGATGGGTTATATAAAAAATCTCCATTCAAATTTTAGTACGTTTAGAAATGCCTGGGTGAATTAAAACAGTTTTATATAAATTTGGATAAAATAAAAATCATTTGGGTATATTTTAACAAACTTAATGAAATTTGAGCAAATTGGGACAACTTCATTCAAATTTGGGTGAAGTTAAAAATGTTTCCATAAATTGGAAAAATTCAGGTAAATTCCAGCAGACCAAATCAACTCTGGCCAAACAATAACTCTATTCAAAATCTGGCCAAGTGGAACATCTTTATTTAATTTTGGGTAACTTCAAACAGCTTCATTCATTTTTGAGGAACTTCAAACACCTTTTTCGATTTTGGGGAACTTCAAACAGCTCCATTCCAGTTTGAATAATATACAACCCCTTCATTTGAATTTGCATACATTTAGAAACATTTGGGCAAATTCCAACAGCTTTAACCATATTTGGGTTATTGAAACAGCTTCAAACTTGGGTACAATTCGAGCCATCTGGTCAAATTGGAAGAGTATCATTCAGATTTGCATAATTTATAAATATTTGAGCAAATTACAACAGCCCAAATCAAAATTGGACCAACTGAAACAACTTCATTCAAATTTGGGTAGCGTTAAAAACATTTTAAAATTAGGAACATGTAGTAGTGGTAACTCACCATTCCAACTAACCCTAATTTTTGTAAACTTCAAATTGGTGTTGCTGTAAAGTGTAAAACTAAAATGTAGCTGTAGCTGCAAAATGTTTTGTGGTAGTAATGTGATGTAGCTGTGATATGATAGTGTGAAGTTTTCATGTTTCAAACTTACTTGATGTTGTGAGATTTGCAAGTGCAAATCTGTTTCCATGAAGTATTCATGAATTTAATTAACTACGTAACTACAGCTGTAATATGTTGCGTGGTAGTAATGTAGCTGTGATTTTATACTGTTTAAGTTTTCATGTTTTCCGTTTGTTTCATGCAATCGCAATTGCATATGTTGCATCCTGCCAAATTTTATTGCTTGAATTTAATGCTGTGAAGTGAAGTTTTCATGAACAGCAGCAACTGTACTATTTATTGTACTGCATAATTCACTTATGCTAATGCAGTGCAGTAAAGCACTGTCATTTTTATGAATTATTCTTGTTGAGGTTATAAGTCACTTGTCATTGGAAATGTGCATTTGTACACATTCCTTAGTAGTTGATCATATAGGCTGCAGTATTTGCTTGTATCAGTCTCATATTGCTAGTTTTTCTTAGCGTGCTGTGTTCAGTGCACATTTAACTGTATAAACTGGAGTGGATTTTTGGTTTTCATAATGTTACTTTAGAAGCTGTAAGCGTTTAAGTAAGTTGTAGTATTTTAAGTACAACACACTGCAGTGAAGATTGCCAACGTGGAAGGTTAAGCTATATGCTATGTATTAAATTGCCTCCTTTCCCTCTAATACTTGAAACTTGGCCTATTTGCGGCAACGTAACACTTTAGGTAGTAACCTGATATTTTACTCCTTTTCCAGATTGATTGCCATTGTGGCCAACACAAATGCACACATCTATGCTAGAAAAGAACAGATCGTAACTATTAGGATGATCGTGTTGGAAGAATAAGTTTAGAACGTGTATAAAAACTCGAAAATGAAGATTCTGAACAACACCTTCCACGCGTGGTGGCATGAGCAGCAATTTTTGGGACGGTTTTATTGTAATTAGCTAACATTTTTCAACACAGTAAATATTACCATTGTTCACATGTAGCTATGCAGAATATTGATTGCTAGTTGAGGGCGTACGGCTTTGAACCCCGGTAATTGGTAGGCGTAAATATGCATGCAAAAACTTTGATTAGTTTACAATGGTACGTTTCAGTCTTAACATTAAGACTTGCTGTTTATACGTTATTTGGGAAAGCAAGATGAAATTTGGGCAAAAATGTTTTGCATCCCCGAAAATATGTACTTCCGTACACCTATGCTCTCACATGCTCAAATATGGTATGCTTTAATAACATACCAAAAAACTCAAACATTGTAAGTAACAGTTAAACAAAAAGCAAAATTAGCGTATAGGGAAAATAATAAAAATGTATAAGAAATTAGGACCAACTTTATTTCTAAAATGAAAACTACAATTTTCTACACAGTAACTTTTCTTGCCTTTTTGTTGGCAAATTCTTCAATGGCGATGTCACAGTTTAAATTGTCAATTGTTGCTCTACAGACAGTGTGGCAAGATTTCTTCACCGCAAGGTGTTCATACTAGATCTCAAGTCATTCTTGATCAGTTTTAGTTTCGAAAAACTCCTCTCACAGGTAGCAACACTAACGGCAATTGTGAGGAAAATCCGCAGCATTATTACTATATTTGGAACAGAGTTCACAAGGTTATACTTTTGAATAAACTGTAAAACAGTGATGACAGGTTATTTTGTAAAAACAAGCGAGCAAAATTGAGAAACAAAAAAACAAGCCTAGAATAGGTAACTGAACGGAAAAAAACAAGCCCAACTTGCGTTTGGTAGGAAAATTAAAAAAACATAAAACCAGCAGGCAAATTAAATATAAAAGGGAGGCAAATCCGAAAAACAAGCCCAAATGTGAAAATTTACACAAAAACACGCCCAAATTTCGTTTTGCAGTAAATTGAAACAGCAAAATTGCCTTAAATTTAAGTAATCCGCAAACAAAAATCTGCAAAAACAAGCCAATTTTAATTAAAAAAGCGCCAAAACAAGCAATACGCAAGTCTTAAAAAGACACCGCAAATCCACAAAAAATCTAGCCCAAAATCGCGGAAAAACCGCAAGGTTGGCAACACTGCTGCAAAAGTTCAATGGGGCCTCCTTTCTCTACTGTGAATTGTACATTGGCAACATCGTACAACCGTGCTGCAACTATAACGTTCTTCTTATTAGCACAACAATGAACAACAAGTGATCCAACAACTCTCAATATTTCTTTTTCGGTTAATAACTTCACTCAACCTCCTATGCAACTAACGGGCCTACTTGGAATCTGAATGCAGCATGGTGATCTAAAAATTTTCGTAATGACGCATCAACATACTGAAGCAAGAAATCATTTCCCCTAAAAAAACGAGGAACCCTTAAATCTCACGTGGCCCCACTACATGTTTTGTGGAACACTAGGGTACCACGGAACCCTATTGAAGAACACTGAGCTGGATTATATTTCTTCACACGCACGGAAATCCATTTTGACGGGCACAGATCCTACTACACACTTATTAGATTTACACATAAATGTTTTTCAGACCCAACAATGCGCTTTTACTCGCAGGTACAAAACTTAAGAACACTTGCAAAAACTTGGAGCTCACCACAGCCACACGTTTGCCCACAGTCATCCACAATACTCCTACTAAACTCTATAACGTCATATAAGGACTACGATTAAACGTCAACAACGACCCAACACTCGATCAATCAACCGTGTAGTGAATCAGTAAAATTTGACATCAAGTGAGTTGATAAGCGTGTTGCAGCTTCATGTAAAAAAAGCCTATTGATACAACATCCCTGATACACGATTGTCTATTGTTTGGCTAAGACAACAACCACTTAAATACACATGCCATACTTTAAATTACTCAAAATAAAAAACGCCCTTTAACTGCAAGTAGTGTCCCGACATTAAAACCACTTTTATTTCAATACAGCCTTTGCAGGTTTATAGCCTACAGCAGGGGTCGGGAACCTAAGGTTCGCGAGCCAGATGTGGCTCTTTTGATGACGGCATCTGGTTCGCTTGATATTTTCTTGACACGATCGTTACGAATGAAACCTTTTCTGTAATTTTACATCTACCAGACTACAAAGCCATCAGCAGCATCATGCAGCACCAGAAGTCGCATTAACAGTAAGAAGCATGTTATTAAAGAGAAAATTCAGACCTTTATCATTGTTCAAAATTGTTGATTTTGTTTAAAAATGCACACGTTAGTTAGTAAGTTAGTTGCATTATGTGTTGAAAAATATTATATGGCTCTCACAGAAATACAATAAAAAATATGTAGGTTTCATGACTTCCTTAGCCAAAAAGGTTCCCGAGCCCTGGCCTACAGCATAGCCCATAGTGCTGCCCCCATAAAAGTGCCGCCAGAGGCGGACCGCCCCCCGCCCACCTTAGCTACGCCACTGCATGGCATCAAGCATTAGTGTCCCTACTGATGCTGATATTCATTACAAATCTTTAATTCGTTTCAACTCCCAAAATCTCTTTCTAATACCTATCACCCACAATGAAATTTTAACCATTGTAAATTGCCTTGACTCGTCAAAAAGTTCTGGTGCACACAACTTACCAGCAAAATTCACACAACTCTCTGCAAATGTTATAGCTCGTATTTTGTGTGATCTCTACAATTATTCCATTACCAGTGGAGTTTTTCCAGATATATTAAAATTAGCATATATAATCCCGGTACACAAAAGTGGTTCAAAGGAAATATGCAACAACTACAGACCCATCTTCTTGCTGTCCCCATTTGCAAAAATATATGAGAAATGTCTTCAAAATCAATTAAACAATTTTTTCTCAAGCTTCCAACTATTGAACAAACAACAGTTCGGATTTTGGCAAAATCATAGCTTGCTCAATTTTTTTAGCTTGCTCAATTTTAGCTTGCTCAATTTTTTTAGACCTAGTTAAGCCTTCGACACCGTTGATCACACAATCCTATTGAGCAAACTGGAGAGATACGGTGTAAGAGGATTGCCTCTACAGCTTATAAAAAGCTGCTTAACAAACCGGTATCAGAGAACAGTTGTTGATAGTTTGAAATCGAATGAGAAACTTGATGACACTAACTTAACTATGGTTTCTTTCTGACAATTATCTGTCCCCGGGGTTGGTTGACCAGATGACTGCCACGGTCTTTCGCCAATCCTATGTGACACAGCGCCCCTCTTTGTTTACACTGATCAGCTATTGTGCCATTGTATTCTCATTTGCTCTAATGTTCGCTAATGGTTGGTTTACTGCATGCGATGGCTTTTATGGTGCTTCTGCTTATTGGCTGAGTCATATGAAACAATAAACCATTACCATTACCATATAGTTTGCCTCATGTGGCATCATTTGCAGGTAGTAGACCGAGGAAAAGTTTTGACTCCACACAACTCCCTTTGCGTTGAAATGTAAGGCAAAGGGGATTGTGAATCCACACTATTCCCTCACAACTCTCCTTTGCGTACAGTAGATCTCAGAGGTGACTGCAGTCACATTTTCAGACTCCGACTCTTGGTCCAAAAAAAAAATCCGGGTCCGACAATTCTTTCAAATTTGAGAATCTGACTCCTGTTCAGACTCCGACTACCACCGATGCAACCAAACTTCAGCAACGTTTTTAAGAAATGGCATTTGTAAAGCCCACCCCGAGTACTGCTACTGCAAATAATGAAAAGTAACTCCACACCTACGTCAGATTTTTCAAATTTTTTTGACTCCGGCTCCAGGTCTGACAAAAAACGTAGAATTCTGCCGGAGTCTACTCCGGCATCCCGGATCCGAAGTCATCTTTGGTAGACCTAGAGAAAATGGTAAAAATTCCAGTGCTTTTGTTAACACATAGGCTTCCAAAAACATATTGTGGAACTAACTAAGCCCTATAGTACCCCACCATGGCTACAAGTCCGCCAGATGGGTGGAAGAAAGTCAAAAAATTATTGATTTGTGTTCCATCACCTGTCAACACTCTTAACTGAAAGTATCCTAGTTAATAATACACTGGTCCATTGTGCCCCATAGCCAAAAAGTGCATTTTTTGCAACGGTTATGATTCTTTTCTAAAGTAAACTGCTATGGTGTTTTACTATGCTATTGTACATAAAGGGTTGCTTTGTTATGTAAGTAACCAAGTTTGAACTTAATTGGACTAAAGTTAAAATAGCAGTGGCGAAAAAAGTGAAAAGTGCGCCATTATGCCTTACCTTCCCCCATTGCAATTGGTCACCATCCTTTATAATGAATCATCCTTTTTCAAATAAAATTGTGGACCACTGCTGCGACAGGCAATGTCACAAATATATGAGAGGCTTTGCTGCATTAGCCAGAAACCGGAAGTTATTAAAACTAGAATTTGCATGAAGAACCAGCTGCTTAATGACAGTGTTAATTAATAAACAGCTGCATTATTGGATTAATTGCCTTTGTAGAAGCCATTGAGAAAACATTACTTTGACAGTATACACATCATTTTGTTCAGTAATAGAAAATTCACGAACCAAACTATTCAGCAAAATGGTTACTATTTGATTTGATACCCACTGAAACTCCTATCTTAACTCACAATCCGTCAGCCACTTCTAATATCCATGTCCGAATTCATTACTCTTGACGGATATATTTGCTTCAATACGTAATTTTTTACTTCGATGTTAAAGGGAAAATCTCATTCTTCCGCTGTCGGCGTTAAAGAGTAAAAATGGCCTCTTTGTGATAAT
>Ga0210059_1004255_pt1 | contig 23058 bp, 10 predicted proteins | sample Ectturendosymbi2_FD_188042 | JGI IMG/M metagenome (GOLD analysis project Ga0210059, IMG submission 188042) | Ecteinascidia turbinata endosymbiont from Florida, USA - Sample 2 (SPAdes) (version 2) | ecosystem: Host-associated > Tunicates > Ascidians > Unclassified | place: Key West, Florida...
GTAAGCACTCGAACACGGGATAGCCACCTCATTTCTGTGTGGAAAAGAACACTGTGTTGATCCCCAACTTCGTTACAAAAAACTTTGAACACGCGGTGATTGAAGGCATGGCCTCTGATAAAGTTTACAGCACTCACAACAATCGAAAACACATTTTTTAAATTTTTGGGGCGTGCATGCCTGGGTTTAAATTTCAGGGCGTGTATCTCAGAAAAAAATTGGTGGTTCGTACCCCATGTTTCAGTGCTTCGTACCACCAAGGGGTACGTGTACCCCTGGTTAAGAACCACTGCTTTAGGTGTTCTAGAAATTTTTGGTTCTTAGACCCAATTTCCAGGTGGTAGCAAATGCCCATTTCCCCCTTCCCATGAAGATAAGGGTATGACAAACACCGAAACAGCGCACCAGCTATAACTACTTTTACTTATTATCAAATTCCAATGCGGCAGTGGGAAGAAAATGAAGACATTTTGACAACAGGTTCTGAAGTAAATGGCTAAAAACGTCGGATGGAGATGCTCAGTGGCGAACAAAAGCATGTAAATTGTTTTGACCAAGGTATCAAATGCTTTTGCGAGATATTTTTAGCTTGAGACGGACAACCATTTGTTTTCAGTGAATTTAAATCATGATTTGATGGTTGGCATTAATTATAAAATCAATTTAATTATGTATTACTATTTGTCTTGCGCTTACCTCAACATGGAGGGGATGAAAGAGTAATCACAAAAAAATGCAACTAATGTTGACTACTTTTTCAAGATAATAATTGAAACTGTGCAACAGCGTTAAGTATACTCGTCATAAATGTGAACTTTTCAATTATTGCTAGATGTGTTTTGTATTTGAGTTGGCTTATAAACTGCATATCTCCGTGGATGGACATAATTGTCGCAATTCATGTCACAAAATTGCTGACCAAGAACTTGTCATTGAGTGCCTATGGCGTTAGATATTTCCTAGGTCAATACAGGTGGCCTTTTAAATTATATCAATTTTTTGATGAAACAAATCAATAAATTTGCAGCAACAAAGGCAAGAAAAACTTGTCTTTGAACTTGGATAATTGCTAGTAAAGCATTACAAACTTACCTGTTTTAGCTAAATTGTTGTTAGTCGGGGTGATGAAGCAGCAAAAAATTACGTCAGCTTTCTGAACTTTGCAGCAGAACGTTGAATTTGCTATTGTGCTTTCTCTTTACGTTTTTGAGCACCAGAATTCACATTTAATCCTACTTCGTATATTTATGTTGCACATATTTGTATTTCGCTGTCAAAACTGCAATCTGTACTTCATAATCAACATTGCAAAGATCACTAAGTACAGAATGGGATACACACAAAAATTTTTGATTGATAACGTTAGTGTCAAATTGCCATATAGAGCGTTTGCAATAGTCAGAAAAAGTTGAGAAATGATAGTGAATCCGGATGTGGATGGTTATCTGACGACTCCTGATAATGATTGCATATTAACCAGTGGTTCCAAAACTTTTTCGAGCGTGACTGAAATCTGAATTGGTGAACATCTTGCGAACCAAGTCTCAAACAGCCTATGTTAATTTGACAAAAATGTTGATTGTATGGATGATTTTTGGCAGTAGGCTGCTAAGGTTGTTTTCAGTGCCAGCAGTTTACTCTTTTCTCAAGTACCTACGCTACACTACAAACAGACATTAAGCGAACAACTTTGAAGAATCGCAACTCAGGTTTAGGTTTTGATCGCCTTGGTGCGACCTATTTTCTGATCCTCTGCGAAATCGCAACCTTTGTTTGGGTCGCGACCCGTACTGTGGGAACCACTGGCTTCAACACTTAAACCTGTCAAAACGCTTTAAACCTGTTTTAATTTGTAGATGTGTATCACTTTATCGCATGGGCGCAATTTGGTGGGGGACACGGGGGACGTATCCCCCCACTTTGTCAGACGGGGGGACATAATATGCCATGTCCCCCCACTTTTTTCTCTTTAGGTTTTGCATTTGGAGAGGTTTCAAAAATAAAAGTGATGCTTGTCACGTTTTGTGTGAAGAGTTTTTCAAGTTAGATAGTAGGCCACACGTAGCCAAGTTGATGTTGAAACAGAGTTTGGTGTGGTATCGCTGATTCTGTTGGTTTATAAATTTTAGCTTCGATAAAATAATTTTTAGCATTTTTCAAGTTTCTAGAGACCGTGAAAGATGGTTAACTGCTTCTGTCCGAGATTTTACCCTGTGTGGTATACTGTTAGAAAGGCTAGTTTCTTGTAACAGTGAGAGTATTACAGCTGCACATGTGAGAGACCTACAGCCATGATTTGTTCCGTGCAGAAATGGAACTGGCTTTGCTGTAACGTTGGTTATCATGTATTCAGAAACAGGCAATGTATAATTTAATGCTGCTAGTGTATGATAGAAAGTTAGATTTTCAGACAGATCTTTGCGAAGCTTTTGACGAAGAAAAAAAGCAGCACTATTGTGGAGACTTAGTTTTGGGATGGGAAGCTTAGTAAAAGACTGTTTTCAACCATCAGTGAACAGGATTTCAATCAAAACGTTGGAGAAGTAGCCTACAGTATTTACCTAGCTGTATATTGACCTATAGCTCAAAACATAGGGACTTGACTCGGAACTAAGGATAAAATATACATTTATCCTAACTTCTTGTAATGTCGCGACAATGGTGACCAACAAATCCAAAAGATATTTTTTCCTTGACTCTTACACTTTGTGCTTGTGCTGAATGCATTGGTTCGTACGTCATCTGATTTACTTTGATTTGCATAATGCAGCAATGTTTTCATCCACGTGCGAAACATTTGCTTTACAGATACATTACACCTAGATTTGTTGGACATTCTTTTCGTGTTGAAGAAGAAATTTGGTATTTTTTTGCTAATTTACCGTTGTACATTTTGATTTAATCTCAAATATATTTTTGTGTCGTTATGCAAGTTGAACTCTTAGAATAAAACATTTGACATGGTGCAGAGTTATAAGTCTGGCCGGGCTAAAATTTGTCTAAATATTTCCGGCCTGCATACAAAACTTTTGTATGACATTAAGCAGAGTTTTTCAAGGTGTTTTAGGGACCCGATTCGGGGAACTAGAATTGAAAATCGGGTCCCTAGAATCAGAGAAGATTGTCATCGGGCCCCTAGAATAAAAGAAAATCGGGTCCCTAGAATCAGAGAAATCGGGTCCCTACAGATCCATACCGGGTACCTAACATTTTCCTTAAAAAAACCTGCACGATTTTTTTCTTTCGTGACGTAGATTTATTGTGCTCACCGCGGTAATTTCTGTGAATGAAGTGATTGTGATTTTTCTTCAGCTAATTCTGTTTGCAACCACAGCTGCGTTCTTTTATTTTCCGCTGGGGTTAGTCTCACACTGTTTTTGAGAAGGCGACAACGGTGAGGAAATTAGCACGAGATGGCGTTGCGTCGAAAAGATCAATCACTCACTCCATTCTTGGCTTGTTTCAGAAGCCTACAAGCCGGCTTTTCATATCTATGGAGCTATCCTAGAAAGTTTCTTTAATCCCCATAGCACCTTCGTAGATGGTTTCGTGATAGTTTCTTTTTTTCTTGAGAAACATTATATTCCACACTCCGCAGTATTATCGTTGACTAACATGCTACATTTGTGTCAGATTATGCCAATATTTTGGTAAAGATGGTTGCTATTTTTGGTGTGGTAAACCGTGTACCTGCAACTACCCATGCGCGCAACGCTTTTTGATACTCCGCAGTTGCGCATATCTTAACTCCCTCGGTAAATTTTGCTTTTGGGTCTAAATCGGCTTCAAAAATAAATGTCGGGCTCGAGCCGCGTACGAGCTTGTTATTTCGGGCTCGGGCCGGGTTCAGGTTTGAAAATGAGGCCCTTTTGCAACTCTGTGTGTGCATCTAGGCAGGGGCCAACAAGAAGAGATTGAAAGGATGCATCCTCCACCCACCAACAGTAAAAATAGATTGAAATCACTTTGTGAAGTAGGCTACGCTAATTTTAGGCTAAATTTTGGTAGGGGTGGGGCTGCATGCATGATGCCCAGTAGCATAAAAAATATTTGTGGCTTTTTCAAAAAACGGAAATGTGCAAGCAAAATACTTATCGTCTTTGCAACGTTAAGCGACTTGAACAAAACATCAAATCGCGCTGTAAACCCACACTTCTTATAAAATGATTGAAAACTGAAGTGTTCCACTGTAAGAGTGATATCACGTGCGACCAATGCGATTCAGCATTTTGTGCACTCCAACTGACAGCTCTGATAAAACCCAAATGATGTATTCTACTATATTGCTGTGTTTGTTTACATTCACATACGATATTAATGGAAACAGGCTGAACTACAATATCGTGTCCAGCAACAAATTTAAGCATATTAATATGTAAATAATCCACAGGACAAAACAAAGCGTGGTTAGTGTTGCTCTCAAAACACCTCTAGAAATAAGATTGGGAATCTGTATATGAAAAACGTGACTTCTGCATCGAACCGATGACTATATTGGTTTCACACCAAGCTGTCCCCCCACATTTTACAACAAAATTGCGCCCATGGTAGGTTCAACCTTAACCAAAATGTAAAACCTAAATCTAACTTCAGGTTCATTCGTGAAAGACCATTTGCTATTCCTTCTTTTCACCAAAAGTGTCGCCACCCCAAAAAGTGCCGCCCCGGGGCAGTGCCCCCCTCGCTCCCCTAGTCGGGCCCCTACTTATAGAGATAGTCAAGTGGCCTCGAGTTGGACGTGGTGATGTGATTTACACATTGAAGTTAAAAGGCCTAAGTAGAGCTTGTAAAATGGCTGATTTCCCAGCTTTTACCATCCAACCTTTTTGTAAAATAGAAAATTTATCATTTAACGCTAACTGCTTGAATGTTTGAAGAGATTGGCCCGGGACCAATATCTTGGCTTTACAGAAGTAGTAGCACTGATAAAAAATTTGAAATATCTGCGAAAAACACAGACTGCGGACACGTTTTGCATTTTAACCCTTTTAGAAATTGTGCAAAAAGGGCAATTCAACGTTGAATGATCGCTCATGGCGTCATTGCAATCAATCAATCATGAAGCAGGTAGTAGTGTATCTAGATCGGACCCCCGCTATAAACTTCGTCCCCCAACTCTAGTTCGCATCATTCCTTTTTGTGGAGTGCAATCTGCTTTTTTAGATTTAAATATCTTAAACTTGGTCATAGTTGCAGCTCCTAGCATGCAACACATTTGGTGTACAACAATGCATGAGACTACCAGGGTCTTGAAACTAAAGAAGCTTCGTTTGAAAAGGAGTAAATCGGTTTGCCGTTTAGGCTATTTTTGACACAATTTTCGTTCTTCGACGAAAGAGTTAAACTTGCTCCTCTTTTCAGTCAAGTGTCACTCGACACCAAAACGTTGATTACTTACGCATGAGGTTTAAGGGGACAGTTTCTTTCCCCGCTGCAGTCTCCACATGCGTCATTTCCGGTACAAGTCTCTTTCTTGGAGATGCATTTTCCATTCGTACACCTGTAACGTACCAAGTTGTATGACACAACAATTTACTACCAAGCTTATGTTGTCAGTAGTAGGCTAAGGTTTAAATTAGCCACCCTTAGGCTACTTTTTTCAACCGGCAATTGTGTTTTGGATATTGTAGTTATGGATTATTACCAGATAAACTTATTTGGTTGCAGACAAAACCTTGTTCGAAACTACAATGCTTGTCGCTAAGGCTTTGACCTGGCAAATTATTTCTACATGTGTTGAAGTTAATTGTCCGTTTCGAAATACTATCCATCAGTTTGTACACTGGTGTCTTCCGTTTGTTCCATATAACAAGACTATCACGTTCAAGCCAAGCGACAATGTGTTTCCGAAGTTATGTCTGGAATGGATTATTTTTAATATTTTTTAATAAAATGCTGAAAAGCAGGTTCTGCACAGATACCTAGATTCTTGAACAAACCACGGAAAGAACACACGAGCCTAAATTCTGTCTTAATATGGCATCGGAAAAAAGGCAGTTAGCCTGAATGATGACCGGCACATAAACGCTTATTGCATTGTTTAATGTCGAAGAGGATCAAATCGCTTTAACGTTAGATGGAAATATCAACATCAGCAGAAATATGCTTCAATGACCTTTGGCTTTGACCAGCAGCTTGCCCATGTGAGGCTGATGTATCAAAAACAGCACAATTAGGATCTGCCCAAGGTTCTCCAATAACGTACGGAATGTATTATATCAAATACAATCTGTTCAAAATCAAGGACTCCACTCCCTGAAAAAAGACAAATCTCTCCTTCTGCTCAAAAAGCAAATCTGGCGAGGTAAATCTTGGGCTATGAACAAGTTATAAAGATAAAAGTCACTATGCTAGTCCCACTAAAGCGTCTAACAACAGGTACTTCGTGGAATGCAACTGTTTAATCCCCAAACCCACTGGTCTTACCTGAAAGTTTTTTCATTGCATTCGCATTCATCGCTTTGATCACTGCAGTCAGTTATATTGTTGCAAAAGTTCTTCGAAAGGATATACTGTCCATTGCTGCAATTGGAACATTTCTAAAAACAAATAAAGGTCCAGCTAAATGCTGCAAAAACCGATATCCAGTAAAATTTGCAAGATTGTAGTTTAAATTAGGAAATTGCGGATTGCTTCGCAATATCCGGGTTTTGTTTTGCTAGGGACAGGTTGAACAAGGAAGGAAGCCTGTGCGAAATCAGTGACTTCAGCGGTTTTTCCTACAGTTGTGCAACCACTTTTAACTCCTTTTTGCAAGAATATTCTTCTACTCTCAATTGATGCTCTATGTTCTAAGGTCGCAATGACGCACTTACCCGTGAAGCCATTTAGTAATTCCGGAAAGCGCAAACGCGAGATGTGATCTATCTGTCCCTGGCCCGTAACTAGTTTGGGACACCATGGAGTCGAAGAGTTTTCAGAGGGGCCCAATTTTTTAAAACTATGTCTAATGCTTTTAAACTATGTCCAACACATTTTTACAAGGAGGTCAAAAAATGTTCTAGGGGGCTTCGCGCCCCCTGCGCCACCCCTAGTTACGGGCCTATCTATCCTACGGTAAAACAGCAAAATGCTTATTTTTTCGGAAATTAAAGCGGACATTGACTTTATCACCAAAACCAAGAAAAAATTGTTTTGTTATTTTGTTGGTTTGTTGTGCATCTTTTTTCTAGCAGAAAATCTCTATTTTGAGTCCCAAACAAACAAACAATAAAAATTACCATAGAATCAAAAATTGCGTTTGGCGTGCAGCAAAAATTAGGTCTATTAGAACAGCAAACGAGTCTTTTAATGGCATTGGAGTTCCTCTCTTTGCAGCCCGCAAATTTTTCCTCAAACCGCAATGTGGCCCTTCATGCTCGCAGTCTTGGACCACCCTGGGTTAGCTGATGGTGTTGCGACAATACTTCGTTGTGCAAAACTTGTCTTCATGCTGCTTACCATCAGCCTATAGCGTAGAGGATTAAAACACTATATTTTGCATTGCTTGGAAAACAACAGCTTAAAAACGGCATAAATAATCCCTGTGTCCACTGGATGAATTTTATTTGTTTAGTCATTAAAATATGTGGTTACTATAACAAAGGAGTTAACGTACAGCTAATCAGATCGAAAGCTTACAACATTTTCGAAGGCGGCAAAACGGTCCCGCTCGAGAATGTATATACCCAAAAAATAACCATAAAAACACTAGAAATCACGAAAATGAAGCGAAGAGAACTTCTGAACTACACAAAAGAGCTATAAATTCCAAGAAAAGATCGCATTGCCATTTGTTCTTGAGAAGAATGTAGGAAAGACTTTAATCAGTTGAAGATCTCAGGCAATCGCAAAACCAACGTCAGCACCACAAAAGATAGATTTTTGAGGGGGCACTACACATAAGAGGGGCATACACTCACGCTTTTCAGACAAACGGCCAAATAGGTGACACCTGCGTGGGGCCCCAAAAACTAAGATGGCCTAGGGCCCCGCGCTCCCTAAGTCCGTCCCTGGTTGTCTTTCTAATAATATTAAAATGTTACTGATGTTTTGTGCTTCACCTGTAATATTGAAACTTGACACTCATTTAATGTAGGCTAGGCTTGATTATTAAGTGACTGCTTTAGCCGTCTTTCGCCCAACCTGTGCTGTTTGTTTCAAGCTTTGTCGATTGAAATGTGTTTTATTGCTGAGTAGGCTACTTACAGCGCAAGCATGACTTGACTTGACTAGGTCTCTGTGCTGCAATATTATGCTACACCAATTTCATGATGTCCCAAAACCTTGATTGCAAAATGTTTACGACAAGATACTAATGGTCGGTCAGATATTGCTTATTTAAAATTGTTATGCTACAGAAAATAAGAAAAAATAAGGACTCAAGTTATTTTGGGACTCAACTCCTTATTTGGACACTACTATTTTCTAAGACGTACTACTGCAAAACAAGGACAAATATTAGAAATAAGGACGGTATGGCAGCCCTGGTTATAATACACAGAGACTTTTTATAAATATAGATGTTGGCAACTGAAAGGGTTTCAAATTTCGTATTTTGCTTACCAATAGGAAACCGGGCCGTCTTAACTCATTGGTTAGATGGGTACTTCCCTGGAGGTCCTTAAGTGAATGAACCTTATGCTATTATGTGCATGCCAGTGATTGCACAAGAAACTGCTTTGAAGAAGAATGTTCTTAACCCTTCTGCAGATATTCACCTCATCAGATTTGTCTAGGCAGTGGTTAGTTCCATCACATAGTTGCTCTGCACTTATACATGTGTCATCGCAAATGATTCCTCCTCGGTTTTCGCACTGCTTCATGTCGTTTAGATGGGTGCAAGTTGTTGCTTTCATGCATTGACCTGAACAAAACAGTTCACTTTGCGAATTCAGTCCAGTCGATATCTTTTGCACATTTCGCTAACTATTCGTTTCGTCCTAATTTAACGATTGCTTATGTCTTGCTCAGTTGCTTCGTTCAACACGAGTTCATTTTCAAGAACTTACTATACCAGGGTATACGCCGTATCAGGGGCGGAGCTAGGGGGGTGCCAGGGGGTGCCACTGCCCCCCCAAAAATTTTCCTGCCCCCCCCAGTGGCTTCCCCAAAATTAGGTCTCTTTCTGTAGGTCTCTTTCTGAAAGTCCTACACAGACCATTGATAGCTCCCCTTGTTGCAAAACTGGTCCCTCCAGTGCCCACCCCAAATGAAAATGTCTGGCTCCGCCCCTGCGCCGTATACTTCCCAAATATTGAATGCAGACCTTTTTTGTATGTGATCAAATAAGACATAGGCTACGTAGGGTTGTGGGCCGCATTTAGGACCACAGCAGCAAGTATTCGTGTTCAGTGCGAATGCCTGCATGACTGTTAAGATGATGTCACTGTGTAGGCTACGCTACATCAATTAGGGAGTTCGGACGTATATACCTTGACGGTATTTGTCAAGATTTCGGAAGTGCAACATTGTACCTGTCATATCATTAGCATGTGCTTTTCAGACAATAGTTGCTGCTTCAAGTTTCCTTTAAAATACAATTCGTTCAGATGTTCTACCATTGCTTCCAATAGCGCTTAATTTGGATATCAACCACCACACATTTTTCAAAATATGGAGGCAGCAACAGATTGCCGTCCATAGGTGTCCTTTTGGATGATGACAAACGGTAAGCTACCTTAATATTACAAGCCATGTCTCTTAATCACCCCCAACTCAAAGTCTGTTTGAACTATGCTGTATAAGCGCCTTAGCGATGCTTTGAATGAAACTTTCTGCTGTCAATATGGAGTTATTAGCAATCAATCAATGCAAAAATGCTAATCTTGAGGTTGAAATGTCCGATTATGGTCAGTTTTTTGGAACTTACCACCCTGTTCTGTGCAGGTGATAGTACCGTTGCAACGGCATTCGTCACTTCGCGTGCCGTCTTCGCAGTCATCTTTTCCGTTGCAAAGCATTGTGGCAGATACACGTTTCCCATTCTTGCATTCAAATGTAAGATTCTGAACTGCAGTGGAAGCAACGTCGGTAGCAAGCGTTGTTACCGATATTTTTTCATCGCTGTTGTCGCCGCAGTCGTCAATACCGTTCCCTAAATAACAGAGTACAAAAATCTGCGCATGTTCTGAAGGTAAGCCACTTCGTCGACACGTTCAGCTTTTTTTGAAATTTCGCTCCTTTTTCTGTTAGTTCTCACCAACTAGCTTCGACGTTATGCATCGAAAATTTTCGCATTTGAATACGCCGTTGCACTCGCACTCGTCGCTTGAATCTCCGCAGTTGTCCACTTCATCGCATATGAAGTGTAACTGAATACATCTGCAACAAATAAACCTGCATGGTACCCTCGACAACAAAACTATTTCGGAAACAACATGAAAAGTGAAGGTTACTACGCTTATTGACGAAACGATGTCTCTTCATAAGTTTGTCGTATTTGTTGTTCATCTGTTACAAAGTTTTCCAGTTTGAAGTATTTAGTTGCAGCTGTAGTGGATACTGGCAAACACGTTTTTATTCCTCATTGCATCACAACCGGTTAAAATGACTATATTGTCAACTGCAGTTTTTTTACCCATTCGCAGTTTCTTTCCTGGCTACGACTTGATCCGCATTACCTTCCATTTTTGCAATGAAAAGTGTCTGTGCAGTTGCATTCATCACTCGAGTCACCGCAGCTATCCACTCCGTCGCATCTTTCTACTTCCAACACTCGATTTCCGTTGCTGCATGCAACCGTTGAACAATTCCTTTCGTCAGAGTCGTCACCGCAATCGTCCACGCCATCACACACGTCGTTTTGATGAATGCACCTGAGAAAAACGGCGTTAACCATTTTTTTTCAGAGGAAATAACTGGAAGCAGTGGTGCAGCTGACTCGGGGCAGAGGGGCGAACCGTCCCCCAGGCAAGCTAAATGTAACAATTGGGCTTCCACATTTGCTTATATTTCGGTTTTAGTAATCTTTCGGTTTTCAGCAGGTTGTTCTTTTTTGCATTTTTCGGAGTATTTTGCGGTGATTTAGGGTTTTAGTATAGTTATCCACATCCGCATTCATCATCATTTCTCAAGTTTTTTCTGAGTGTTGTCTGGATGGCCCCCTACCGTGTCCAGTCGGCCCCTTTCAACTAATGTTTCTCCCTGGCTCAAAACTCTAGTTACGTCACTGTCTGGATGACCTTTGTTAAATAGCCAATTCGAGCACAGATTGCAAAACGTATAGATACGTAGAGCACACGTTAAATGCCGCATATTTCGGCGACATGTGAGTAATGTGAGTAATAGGTTCTCGCAACAAACCTTTTGGTAACAAAGCCTCAATAAAAGTAAGAAACCTTGTTTCAGTAAGATGTATTTCCGAGTTACAATGTTCTATCACTAGACAGATTACAATTTTACGCAGGCTGTTTCGCACTAGACGAGAGCAAAATGTCTACCATGTGGCTGTGTCCCCGGAAATATTGGACAATTACCCGCAACCGTTTTGTCACAAAAAAAGAAAAATCACAACCATCTCAACCATACAAATAAACGAATCTGCAGCATTAGCTTTATAGTCTATACCAGGTTTTCTCAACCGGAGCCCTTGGCCCTTCTTGGGGGCCACGGAGGTGTTCTCCGGGGGCCACGAGCAGAGTTCTTTACAATGGAGATTCAAAGGGGGGGCCTGGGTGGGTCATGGCCCCCTGCTTGCCCCCCAGTTTTGTGGTTAATTTAACGTTCACGTTCGTTTGATTGACATATACAGCAGATAACTTTGAGCCTGCAAAATTTTAAAGGATTTGAAGACTTTCTGGCGACGGTTCCGACGATGTTTACAAACCCATATATTGGGTTTGATAGGGTTAATCATAGCAAATCAATCTCCATTATAACGGAAAATCACCATGCAGGAGAGACATTTATGTTGGCCCCCCTACTTTTTTCCTTGGGCCCGCAGTGGCCCCCCCAGTTTTTTCATTCGAGAATCGCCACTGGTCCTATACTAAATAGCTCTGCCGTGAAATTGCAAAACCTTATTAATGAGCAGGGGGCCACAAGTGTTGAGAGTCTTAAGAAAAGGGCCACAAACCATGAAAGGTTGAGATCCACTGATCTATACCTTCGTTGATGCTGACTGAAACACTGTGTAACCAATAACGGTTATGTCGTTGTTGTGGTGTTCTGACCAATGTAAAATTCGGAGATTAACGTGATCTAAATTAAGTACTTGTTTCGACTGATGATTTCTTACGAAAGTATGTTTGAATGTTGGGAAGTCAACAACTTACTGTTTTGCATCATTAGAAATGTTCTAGCTTTATGACATCATTAATGGAAATATATCTCCTGTTATGGTTGTTCTAATGTAAAATGATAGCCGCTTGGTGGAATGGTTCCGTTTTTTGAGATACTCTTGTTTAACTGCACTGAGGTTCGAAGCATACAAGAACCAGCTCCATTACGGCTAGTTATCCTCCCAGGATCAGCAATGTTCTAAATGCGCTCGCCAATGTTAGAGATTCGAATATTTGCTTTCTTTTTCAATTGTCTGCGTTTCAACTTGCACTTTTTGTTGCTAGTAAGCGATGCTTGGCCACGGAAGTACAGTTGGCAACGACACTGTTATCGCGTAACACTGATCGTTGGATAGCAATGTGTATAGCTTACTTCTTATTGTCGCAGGTGAATGAGAACGTGCAGTTGCATTCGTCAGTGTTGTACTGGTCCTTGCAATCAACTTTGCCGTCGCATATATTTTTCGCGTTGATCTGCAAAAACAAACATAAATATGACGTGGTGGCCTTTGCGCGGGAGTCCTGTGCCTTTGATTTTCTAGACCTAGAGCTTTAGCGAGCCAAGAGAATTAAATTGACTCGAGTCAAAAAATTTATGTTTGTATATTTTTTTAAACAAGGTACAATTTCAAAATAGGCATTTTTCCAGCCCGTCGTTATGATTAGCCACTATTTAGCTTTTAGGCCCAGAAATAGCTCTTGCGTACCAAAATGCAACGAAGCAAGCGTCAAGCTCCGTGGTTATATTGTCCCACCAAAAATATTTTACTGATCTTAAAGCATAGGCAGTAATGTCACCATGCAAAAGATTATTTTGCTCAGCATTCTTGACTCGTGTTGCAACAACCTTAAAGCTACCAACACTGTGCTTACCACACTGAAACCGTCGGCACACTGAACGAAAGAACAATTGGCGTAATGCTGGTTTTCGTCATTCTTGTTCTTGCAGTCCTCGTAATAGTCGCACACAAACCTGAATCGCAGTGTATTTTAACACTATGCGAAGCTGTGTCACCAGCAACTAAGAGGAATGTATAGTAGTTCTGCTAATCTTGTAGGTTTCTCTCACTGTTGCCAAGCGACAATTTATCTAATGACTGTTTGTCTCAGGATAGTAAAGTTTTGCGAGTATAAAACTTCTTCGTTGCACAAGTGAAGTACTTTTGGGTAAAATATTTCGAAAGTTCTTCATTGTTGTTTACCTTAGGTCAGCGTGATCCGATTACTTTTGTCCTACGGGCCATTTTACGAAAATGTGACAACTAGCGTGCCACTTCCAACAAAATGATGTAGGCTAAAACAACAGATTCACAAGATTTAAGATTGTAAAGGGAAAACAGGTTAGTTATGTGAGCGTGTTGTTGAAATTATTACACATTAGCAAGGAACAATTTATTACAAATCTCTAGAAGTGCGATACCTGCAATTGAGGCTTCTCTGGCACTATCGTTCCTTTAACAATACCAATATGTCAGTGGTAGCAAGTCGGAGACAATGGTCCAGTGTTTCGTCTGACATTCGATTTCTTTTTTAGATTTGATTTGCTTCATGGTAGAACTTTTCTCTCACACAGGTATGTGCTTCCAAACATCGAGTGCACTTTTAGTGCGAAATCTTTCAGTTTGGGAAACCTATCTTTTCTGACTAATTTCTAGAAGCTCTCTGCAATCTAGTCTAACGCCGTTAATATTGTACATTATTATTAACAGATGTTATGCTTGTTCTAATTATAATTACCTATTGTAACATACACACCACAATCAACACTAAGAAAGCTCGCGGGTCTTAACACCTACGTCCGGGAGCCACATGTGGCCCGTGGGCCTGCAGTTGGACCACGCTGACCCGATCATTTTGAAAAGCAAAACTAAAATATACGTACTGCACTAGGCGGACAAACTTGTTCAGTAGAAGAGTCATTTGTAGAAAATCAAAAATACTAGCGAGCCGCAAACTCATTTTGCAGTGTCAATACAAATACGGTAAAGAATTGACTTACAGTAAGTGAAACACAAAAAATGCATTATTTATCAACACTAGGTTTTTGTTTGCTTGTCTAGTCTCCGAAAATCTAGATAATGCGTTGTAAAAGCCGCGCGAATTAATTCTCCCAAGTGCTCATTTGTTAGGATTGCACGATTTTCATTTTACAAACTTCATCACAGAGAATAAAAATTCACGCCAATATGTCGCTCTAAATACAGAAATGAGTCATACACTGGTCTTTTAAGTTCTGGGTATTTGCTTTTGGAATCTCTCGCCAGAACTCAGCTGTAGAGTGGCAGTGAGTGAATTTTTTTAGAGCCGGATCTTCTTGCATTTGCGTCATTAGGTCAGTGATATTTCTACAATAAGCAAATTTGTGACAAACGGTTGGCGAACAGGACAGCCATCACTGACTGCATTAACACTGAATAGATTTATAAGGAATGCAAAGCATGGTTTGCATTCCTCAAATAGTCAAATCCGGCTTGGAACTCCGCCAGTTCTCTTACAATGTATGTTTGTATTCTGCCACTTTGTGGTCCAAAATTGCCTCTTCGCGAAAAGCATTCGTTATCATTCTGCATTGGGAAAATGACAGAATATTCTTGACAAAATGTCTCTTTGAAAAATTTTAATTTTTTTCTGGAAACTTAAGTAAACTAACTTGAGCTTCAGGTTTACTGTTTTCGTCATCACATCGTGTAGACTTCCTGGTAAACAACCATTACGAACTCGTGTAAACATGCAGATAAATTAGTTCTTCTGGCGATTTTTATTATTAGCCGACGTTTCGCCCACGTATTCAAGTGGGCTTCCTCAGGGCAAACCTATTGAATAGATGGACGAAACAACGTCGGCTAATAATAAAAATCTCCAGAAGAACTAATTTATCTCCTTGATTTGAAACCTGGTGGCAAACGCTGCGAAATAACAACATGAGCAGCAAAAAAACAGCATTTTTCGTGTAAACACATTGATAAATGAAACAAACAATAAATATGAAGCAACAACTCGCTATTAATTTGAGATATTGCATTAAGCTGCTAGTAGAGCCACACAAAACATGTCGGTGAGGTGCAGTTTGCCCACAATTCGAGGAGACCATGTTTAAGTGCGAGAGATTTTGAATTTTTGCATATTTCAATTAGCCATGTGAGGCAAAATGCTGTACCTATTACCACAAATGTATACGTTTTACCGTTATTTGCAAGTTCATGTTGTTTTCTAAGTTTTTGATAAAACAGATAAAGAGGAATATCATATTTAGGTAAATATGCAGTTATGCCACGCTATAATGCGATATTACTGCCATCCAATTTTGTTGTGCAAAGCTTTAGTCCCAAATGCTTTGCGATACTACCTACTGTGGAACATGCGGTCAGCAATAAAGAAGCTCAAAAAGGAAATTATTTTATGATTTGCAAACAAACATTCATTCATTCATTTTCCTACCCGCTTTTCCTCTGGGGAGTGTCGCGGGAGCAGCAGCCCTACGAGGCCGCGAATACCTCACGGTCAACAGTAATTCAAGCAACTTGTCTCCACAAAGGTGACAAACAACGGAATCACTCGGCAAATTTTTTTATAGGACATCGATTTCACGCAACACTTCGCGTCCTCAGTCCTAAAATCTGCAAGCAGTGCATTCGGGTGAATCTTTGAAAGGCAGAGAAAGCAGAGCAAAGAGCAGAGAAAAACAAACAAGAGCAGAGAAAGCAAACAAACTCAAGACTAAAATGAATATATTAGAACACAAGCTGCGGCTGCGACAATTACAAACTGGAAAATACAGTACGTCATTTCCAACAGCAATCTCAATTAGTTCTGCTGGCTCCACACAGCCCGTAACCAGGGCGGGGGCGCAGTTTTGGCAGTTTGACAGTTTTGACAGTTTTATTGATTTCAGCCGCAAGGCCCACAGGACATGGCTAGCGCACATATAAAACAAAGACACTTGCGAATTTATCATACTCGAGGCAATTATACACGCCCCAACACACATGAGGCGAAGCTATCGGTGACGTGGATAGAAACAAGCATTTTAACGATATAAAGTCATACTTATTCATAAAACAAAAAAAGATAACAAGTGAAACCTTGCATCCGGGACACCGAAAAACCTTGCGGTTATCGAGTCGAAGCGTCCCAGCAAAATGAAACATCTCAGCGATTGCCAAAAGTGTAAACGAAGACACAATTGCGTAAAACGGTGAAACGGACCTGAGATAAGGATCATGGAAATATTTCAGTTGCCTGAACAAAATGCCAAGCACCACGTTATAAACCATACAAGCAATCCGAAACGCATGCCAAACTTATGCGTAAACGATAAGACAGATGTAGTGATATTATTTTTATTCAAAATTTAACTAGATGTATCCAGTAGTATAGTTATTTCAGACATTCATCCATATTGCAGCAACAAAAATGATCGGTATTGATTTCTAAAGGCGTTATGGGATTTATCTTTGAATTGTTGATCTACATTTGCCCAAAGAGTAGCTCCTCGTTAAGAAATTGTTTTTTTGCCAGCGTTTGTTGAAACTTGTGGTATAAAATAGTTTTGGTTGGTTGCATATCTTGTATTATGACAATGAACTTCAGCCGTTTTCAGAAATAAGTCTTTAAATGATGTTGGCAACATTTCATGGTGAAATTTATGCATCAGTTTAGATAATTCTAATTTATAAATGTCGTGAAGTTTCAGAATATTGAAAGATTTATACAGAGGTGTAATATGACATCTATAGTTGTTATATGTAATAGTTCGTAGAATATTATTGTGCATTACTTCTAGTGGTTGCAAAACAGAATTAGTAGCTGTGCCCCATGAAACAATGCAGTAATTTAGATGACAATGCACAAGACTAAAATATAACATTTGTAAAACATCAATTGATACCACATTTCGAATTTTATAGAATAAATATGATGCCCTAACTAGTTTTGATTTTATGTATTGCACGTGAGATGACCAATCTAACGAGCTGTCTATCAAGACCCCCAAGTATTTTGCACATGTTGTACTTTGAAAGCAGCTGTCATTAATTTTTATTTGGAACGAACAAGTTTCCGATAGGTTGCTATTATTTTTCAAAGATTTTGCAAGCATACATGTTGATTTGGAGTAATTTAAGGACAATTTATTTGAGCGCAACCAGTTGTCCACTTTAATTAGTTCTACATTCACCATATGCTGCAAATTGTCAAGATTTTTATGAGGTAGACAAAGATAAGTATCATCAGCATATAGTACAGTATAAAATGCAGAGGATATTGGTAAATCATTAATGTACATGATAAACAATAGCGGTCCCAGAACAGACCCTTGAGGCAGGCCATTTGAAATGTCAACTAAATCAGATTGCACATTTTCCAACTTTACAAATTGCTTGTGATTGGATAAATAACTACGAAATAATTGTAAGGGAATTCCTTTAATGCCGAACTTATGATAAAATTTGTCAAATAGAATGTTATGATTTGCCGTGTCAAATGCTTTAGACCAGGGGTTCCCAAACTTTCTCTGGCCATGAACCCCTTCAGCATTTCGACAGATGAACATGTACCCCTAAACATGGGCGCCGGAAGCATTTTTTTCCAAGGAAGGGCCAATAGTGGATTTTCCAGGGGTGGGACAAAAATATTTTTGCAGGGAATGGCCAATAGTGGATTTTCCAGGGGTGGGCCAAGAATAATTTTGCAGGAGGGGCCAGAAGTGGTAAAATTACATTTTAACCATTCGAAACTAGGAAAACAATATTTTTGCCGGAAGGAAAAACTTGGTAGCAAAATGTCAAATTTCAAAATCCTAGGGGCCATGGCCCCGCTTCCGACGCCCATGCCCCTAAAATTTGCTTTGAGATAAAAGCTGGGGAAGATAACAAAAATATATTTACCAACAAGCATATAACGATTGTTTAAAATAATCATCACTGATAGGCTATTTATTTTAATACTTCAATCTTTGAACCAGAAACGAAGTCCATGATAGAGCACACACTATCTGCACAACACAGGTTAATAACAACAGACATACTGTAGAACGTTTTGTAACGGCGTTGGTGGTAGGACCAGAGGATTACAGATACTTGTTCGCTAACTTGTAACACTTCGTAAACACTACATTACAGACACTTTCTAGTTTTCGCTAACTCGTAACACTTTGTACAATATTACATCCAAAGTAGGACATGAAAACTGCATGTTACGAAATAGAGTCCGACCTGGCTAAGGCCTGGTGAAGTGCGAATGCGTTGTGGGATGCACACGTCTTCAAACTAACAGTGTAACCTCTGGGCACTCAGTCACAAAGTAAAATGCGGTTGTAGTGTTCAAAAAATAAGGACGAATATCGATATAAACAATCTGACTGCACCAAAGCGCGTAACCATACATTTTTGGACTTTTTTCAAGAAATAGGTGCACATCTTCGCGATAGGCCACAAAGGTAGGAATGTTACATTGAGCCTGATGACTACTAACACTCGCTCGCCACGGCAGGTTGTACAGAGCTCTGTAACCAAAGTTATAAGCCACACGCAATCTGTGGATGTATGCCTTCCTGAAATCACAGCATAATTGTGGTGCATACCTGGACGTAAAGAAGGAACGAAAAAGTACATTTTTCACTGCGTTCAAACATCGAGAAAAAGAAGCTCGCAGTTGTTTACTGCATGATATTGACATCGCAGTTGTCTTTCAATGTCTTTGTCATCTGAAAGCTCAATATCTCATATAATTTCCAAATATTTGTAGTGGGAAACAGATTTTACTCTTTGTATACCCAGTGTCAGCAATGGGATAACAGTGCTTTTTGTGTCTTAGCCTTAAATGTCATACAAACAGTTTTGCTGCAGTTGAAAATAATTCCATGCGATTCTGCATCAACCTGACACACATCAAGCATACTTTGCAACCAACGGTACATTTGAAGAAAACACAAATATCATCAGCAAACATCAAGTGGTTTATTAAGACTTTACCAATATAACGCCCAGCTTTAATGTTGTTTAGTTCAAGAGACAAATCATCTAAATATACCGAAAACAAATATGGATTCAATAGGCTACTCGCCCCTGTCTAATCCCATTAGTAACATGAAATGGGTCGGACAAATTCATATGTATAAATACCTTGAAATGAATAATGTATAAACATATTTTTTCCTTTCTATTGCTAACCTTTAATGTACCCCTTCAGATAGGCAAATGTACCCCAGTTTGGGATCCCCTGCTTTAGACATATCAAGAAATATGGAGCAAGAATATAATCCATTATCAGCATTACTCAATAGATTGGAGTAAATACTCTCAACTGCATATGAAGTTGAAGATCTAGGCCTGAAACCAAATTGATATTTGGATAATAACTTACATTCCTGTAAATAAAAGTACACTCTGTCATATAGAAGCCTTTCAAAAATTTTATTGAACTGTAGCAAAATAGATGTTAGTCGATAATTTGAGCAAATATTTTGTTCTCCAGATTTGTAGATAGGTATAACTTCGGCCACTTTTAGACAATCAGGATAAAAACCTTCATTAGTGCACTTATTAAAAATACGTGTAAGAATTGGCGCTAGAACAAACTTGGCAAACTTAATGATCTTAGTTGGTATATCATTTTCATTTATAGCTTTACCATCTGAGAGATTCCCTATTAAAAGTACCACTTCTTCCTCTGACGTTTCATATAAATAGAAAGATGAACATAAGGTAGCAGTATGCTCAGGCATACCATTTGGAGCAGGAATTTTTTCAGCCATTCTCGAACCATTTTCACTAAAATAATTGTTAAATTCATTGGAAATATTTAAAGGGAAATATAAATCATCACCTTGGCCATTTACTATACTTTGTGGAACTTTGTTTGTTTTACTTTTGAAGTTTACCAAATGTATTAGAGTCTGCCACAATTTCTTTGAATTGTTTTTATTAAGATTGAATAGTTTCTCATAATAAGAGTTTTAGCTATCTTTATTGTCCTATTAAGACTATTTCGAAATTGCTTATAAACAAAGTAGGCATATGTTTGCTTTTTGTTATAAACTTTATGAAACATTTCATTTTTTTCCTTACCAATTTATGAATATTGGCAGTCATCCATGTTTTCTTTAAATAATTATTGCTGTTTTCTTGAAGGATTAATTAAAGGGGCATGTTCCTCCAATGCGGCATGAAAAGTTTCAAATAGTAATTCTAATTGCAAATTGACAGAAGTAAGCTGATCAAAATTTAATGTGGAGTTTAACCGAGATTGTAAATCAGCAATAAAATGTTCTGCATTGATGCCATTAATTTTTCTAACTTTTCTTTTAGAATATACTTTCTGTGGTGATTTTTTTTACTAATTGCAAAAATTGGTAAGTGATCTGAAAAATCATCTATTATTATACCAGAAACAATGCTGGATTTAACATCATTAGTGTATATGTGATCAATGAGAGTAGTTGAATATTTAGTTATTCTAGTTGGTTTATCAACAAGAAATTTACAAGATAGACTATGAAGCGTATCAACATAATCTGTAACACATTTCACCTTGGAATAGTGCATTAAATTAATATTGAAGTCACCGCAGACAAAGTATGTATACTTTTTATCATTCAACTCATGCAAAATACCAAACAGCTTCTCTGAGAATGTCTTAAAATTAGGATCAGGATGTCTGTATATGACACCAACAGCATATTTTTTATTTTTAAGTTTTATCTCTATCCATAAAGTTTCAAAATCACAGTTTTTTATTTGCAACTTATTTAATATAATGAAATCTATGCAGTTTTTCATATAAAGACCAACACCCCCAGCATTTTTGTGAGTATCAACATGTATAAATTTATAACCCTGCAGATTAACATTATGTATAAATGGCACAGTGTAGGCTACTTAATTCTAGTTTCAGTAATAGCTATTATATCAGGAGCATACCTTAACTAAGTAAGGAAAGTTTCTAGGTTGTATAAATTTTTAGACAGACTTACAATGTTCACATGAATGATAGCAAGACTATCTTTGCAATGCTGTTCAAAAGTGACACTTATATCTGATAAATTATAATAACTACATGAAACACACAAATCTAGTGCAGTCTCGAAATTGTTTCTGGTATCATCACTTGTTTCCACATGATCATGCACAGAAAACATGTAATTATTGAAATCATTACCTTTTTTGATCAGACAATTAAGGTAAACATTGGAGAAGTCACTTAAAAGCACTAGTGTTTCTGTATGCTTTCGAGGAATCAGTCGACTGCCATCTGCTTTCGTCTTTTTGCGATGATTCAAACTTGCACATATCTCTATTCAAATATGTACTTTCCACGATGGGTGTAAGCAAGGAATCGATCAGCAAATTTTAGATTCTATTTGAATAAGGACTGAGGATGCGTAATTTTACGTGAAATCGATTTCCTATTAAAAATTTGCTGATCGATCCCTTGATTGGAGAAGTCATTTCGCAATAAAATATCATTTCTAACATCTGAATGATGACAACCACTATCAGACCAACAGTTACACAAGCTGCACAGAACAGCATCAAAGCGACAGGAATTATGATAATCTTTACACTTCTCACTTAAACACAGAGACATTGCAGTTGTTGTGAGTAAAAAATTACACACAAGATTTAGACAATCTTGTTCTACTTTAGTCCTTGTCCATCTGATGGTAGGTCTTCAAATCTTCTAATAATAGTGGCTTGATGGTCTTCATCCTTTTTCAAGGATGTAACGCCATGGTTTGTCCAAACATATTTATAGTGGAATCTCTTTTTGAAGGATAATGCAACCTTGAAAACTTCTTTATTTGCTTTTGTCAAACTCTCATTTGTAAATACTTTGAATCCATCATTTCCAGTCTTATTATTTATATCTTTTAGTTTCCATCTCTTATGGTAGATAGTGTCTCTTAGTTTTTCACTAAGAAACTTGACAATAATAGCAGGATTTTTATTTGAGTCGTTTGGAGGGGCTAACCTGTGTGCTACACTGATTTCTGATCCTGTGATGTTAACACCAAGTTCTTTGACCAAATAAACAACAACTTCCTCTGTATTTTCATTGTCTTTGTATGGAATTCCTTGTATCTCTAGACAACATCTCCTGCTGTATTGTTCTAAACTGTTCTCTTTAGCTTCTGTTTCTGCGCTTTGTTTTTGCAGTGAAACAACAGTTTGTTTCAAAATTGCATTTTCATGTTCCAAATTTTTATTGATATTTTGCATAGGTTTCAGTTCATCTTTAATTTCTTCATATTTGCTGCCCAAGTATTCCTGACTTTTTCGAATTTCCTGTATTTCATTCATCATTATTGACAGAGTGGTATCAGTCTTTTGCTGAGCAATTTGCAGATTACCCATAAATTTTTCCAATTTTTCTGACAGTGCAGCCACAGTTAGTTTCTTGATTGGCTCAGACATTGCTTTGCAGCAAACTGTTCAAGCAGCGATTTCAATGGTAATGGTTTATTGTTTCATATGACTCAGCCAATAAACAGAAGCACCATAAAAGCCATCGCATGCAGTAAACCAACCATTAGCGAAAATGAGAGCAAATGAGAACACAATGGCACAATAGCTGATCGGTGTAAATAAAGACGGGCGCTGTGTCATATAGGATTGGCGAAAGACCGTGGCGGTCATCTGGCCAACCAACCCCGTTTATCACTTTTTGACAAGTGTTGAGAAACAACAGTTGGAGATCAAATAAGCATAATGAAAAGAAAACAGAAAACGAATGAACGCAGAACATGGTGAAGAAAATGTACAAGTGAAAGCACATGCCTATGTACATAGATGAATGGATC
>Ga0210059_1004256_pt1 | contig 23057 bp, 16 predicted proteins | sample Ectturendosymbi2_FD_188042 | JGI IMG/M metagenome (GOLD analysis project Ga0210059, IMG submission 188042) | Ecteinascidia turbinata endosymbiont from Florida, USA - Sample 2 (SPAdes) (version 2) | ecosystem: Host-associated > Tunicates > Ascidians > Unclassified | place: Key West, Florida...
GCCCACTGCGCCACACGTATGTTGTGGCGCAGTGGGCAGATCATCAATGGAACGCGGAGTGGGCGGACAACCTCACAAGACTCCGCACTTCAATTCCAGACACCGGCACACACACCCCCGGAATGACCCTCCCAAGAAGAGCCTGGGTCCGGCTCAACCGCCTCCGTACGGGTGTTTCCGCTCCTGCCTGTACAAATGGGATATGGCCTCCTCTGCGTCCTGTGAGTGTGGCGCAGAACAAACCGTCGACCATGTCGTCCTCCACTGTCCAATCCATCGACCCCCATCACGGACTACACGGCCAGACGGTTCTGGACGATGAGACAACCGAATGGCTGCTCAACACCTGCCCCGATATCTAGTCGGGCTAGCAGTGGATAAAAGAACTCGTTCAAACGAAAGAAGAAGAAGAAGAAGATTCTGACTCGACTCGACTAAGTCATGACTCGACTGGCCAAGCATGATTCAACTCAAAAATTTTTAAATGACTCTGACTCGATGGACTTGTGACTCTGATTCGACAAATATGATTCGGGCACATCACTGCCTGAAATCTTTGAGACCGAGACTCGGTAAAATGGGTCTCGAGACTCCACCACTGTTATCAGCACTCCAAATTAGAATACTGGAGAAAAATACACTCAACGCTAAGACGCAGCTGTTCATAGCTGCAAAAAATCAGGTTGTGCGTTAAAACAAGGGAGTAAAACACACTAAGCACCAGAGGTGGCCGGAGTCACTTTTTCAGAGTCCGACTACGCACCGGAGATGTGTGGACTGTCAAATTTTGCGATGCAGATCCAGTTCTGATTTTTTAAAACTCAGTCCAAGTCCAACCATAGTCCAAATTTTTTTTCAAATGCAAAGTCCAAGTCTAAATGAGGTCCAAAAGATTTAAAAAATACATTCTTTTCACAATAAAAATGCAGCATTTCTTTTCCATTAACTCAGTCCAAATCCGGTCCGGTTACTGAATTTTGAAGAGATTTGCAGTTCGGATCAAATCCATAATGTCAGTTGTATCGTTTGCTTTGGCCGTAGTATTTATTATAAGGATTAAATCCAAATTTAACATAATTTGATATAGTCCGGATCCAGTCCAATCCAAGTCCAGTGCTCATCTCTGCTCTGCCCCTGTTCCAAAATTTTGAATCCGGCTCCGGATCCGGGTCCGGAAATTCTTCAAATATGAGAATCCGACTCCTGTTCAGACTCCGGCTACAATCATTGATCCAACAGAAATTTACCCATGTTTTACTTTAAGAAATGACCACACTGACTCTTGCTACTGCCGAAATAGAAAATTGACTCCGGCTCCGGTTTTTCACAATTTTTTGACTCCGGTTCCGGATCCGGTGTCAAGCGAAATTTCTGACCTCTGCGAAATTTCTGACCTGTTATTGTTTTTCAGTTATTTTGCTTCTAAGAATAAAGAAATAAGGTCTGGCAACTACTTTTTTCATGCGTGTTGTGTAAATTAAAACATTTTGGTTAGCTGCCAGGTACCATAACAAGCTATAGCACGGGAATAACTTTAACCAGTGAAAATTTTCGGACTTAGTCGTTGACCTCAATTATTTTTCTTTTTCTCACCCTCACCCAAACCCTCACCCGATACACCTAAACACGAATTCCTAAGCCTAATGACCAGTTTTATCGGCATATTTAGTATGCAGAATATTGCTCTGTGCGTGCTTGCATGGTGTGAAGTCAGAAATTTCGCAAGTCAGAAATTTCGCTTGACACCGAGTCCGAAAGAAAAACGCAGAATCCTGCCGGAGTCGACTCCAGCATTCCGGATCCGGTCCCACCTCTGCTAAGCACTGCATCAGCGCAATTCATAAACAACTGCAAATAGGCCTACAAGCTGTGTGAACCAGAGTGATCACGGAGCCGTAGTGGACTCCGACAGGGGTCTGCGGTTTTTGCCGGTGCCGCAACAGGATCCGGAGTGGGAATTTCGATTAAAAACCGGAGTCGGAGTGGATTTTTCAGTTTTACAGGAGCCGGATAATAACTTTCAATAAATTTAAATTTTCTCTGACAGGTTAATTGTTAGATTAACATTCTGGTTGTATTCCTCTTTCTTTAATTAGCACAGTGAAAATCCAGGGCAGGGCGCAGGCTGAACAGGATGAAAGAGGGTGGCAGACTGAGAATTTTGTTCAGGCTGGCACAAACCAAATGCTCAATTGCTATATCACATGAATATTTTTCTATTTTGTGGATACGTCAGTTACTAAAGGTTAAAGTTTTACCTTTGCTTTCTGTCTTGTTTTAAGCTGTATTCATAATTTGTTATTTTTACTGAAATGCACAAGACAACACTGTATGTAGCCGCCTAACCTTCACAATGCAACAACAGCAATGCAGTTTCATCCAAGCTATTCCTAAATATGCCAGTATTATCTTGCAAGTTGACAATACGCTAAGGCAGATAGTTGTGTGAATAAGGTGGTATCAAGTGTTTTTGATGTAGCTTATGCGGCTTCATCTGTGGAGGCTAGTACGTAACAAGACAACAGCATTGTGGTTGTTCTTGTTTCATTGTGCTTGTGGTTAAAGCACAGAGATAAAAAATTAAAAAAGTAGATTTGGTTCAGGTTAGAGAACTGAAAGAGTTCAATGAGGTTTTGTTCAGGTGACAACTACATATGATTGTATTTCCTGGTTTCAAGTTTGATAGCAATTTTTTCCTCTGTACATGGGTTATTTTGCCCTTCATTGAACACGATTGGTTGAAATGATCAAATGACAATACAACACACAAAGAGACAATAGTTTAGGGTTTGCTGTTAGGGTTGCAGTTTAGTCTGCTAATCAATAATCATGCAATGCAGACAAGAAGCCAGCAACTGATTGCCAGCACTAAAACCATGACATAACTTGTACATATTGGGTGATGGAAAAATAGCTCCAACAGGTATTTTGCCTCGTGAGGCAAATTAGACATTGCCTTCAAGTTTTCAGAATTGAAACAGGAGTCAGAGTGTAAATTTCCAAAGAGTTCAGGATAGAGATGGCACGGGCCGCTAATGGTCCGGATTTTGGGTGGGCCGCTGAGGTTGAACGTGCGGGCCGCTCACAATATTTTTAGCGGTTGGATTTTACCGAGCCGCTACGAGCCGCCCGCTAATGTTGAAAAAACCTTTACAGTTTTTTTTTAGTTCAAAGAACCACTCGGTGGCAATAAAAGTGAGTGAAACCACTTGGCATCTGTTTGGCATATTTTTCCGTTGCTGCATTTTCAGGCAAATTTTTTTTCCAATATGAGACCTCTCCGTCAGGAGCGACTAGCAGGTACACTTTAAGAAACTTTTCGTGTCTGTGGTGATAACTTCTTGCAAGAGCATGGCGGTCAGTGTTTCTGGTGCTGAGTTGGTTTTTGGAGGGAACCTGTTATGCAACGTTTTGATGGCATGCTATAGCCTAGGTGCATTTTACATATGAACCAAATCACAATCACTTTATAAGTAACGTCAAGGGTTTTACTTTAGCCTAGAGTTTCAGATTTAGGGTTTTAGGCTTAGGGATTTAGGTTTAGGGATTTAAGTTGAGAGTTTTAGGTTTGGGCTTGAAGGTTGAGAGTTTTAGGTTGAGAGCAGAACCGTCACCAAAAAGTCTTCAATAGGGAATCGTTTCGTTTGTGCTGGGGTCATGACATTCTAAAAGTGATAAAAACTCTATTGAGTTATACAATAGTGTTTCGTATTTCAGTTTGGGGGGATTGGAGATTTGTTTGCGAGGACTAAGCCCAACAAAGCTACCCTGTGGCGACGGGACTGGTTAAGGGTTTTAGGTTTAGGGTATTAAGTTTAGGTTTGGGGCGTAGTGGGTCATCGCAAAGCAATGCCTGTCACATGTCACTGATGGCAAATCCCCACAAAGAAAAGACGCGAGTCCTTCCGGAGTACAGCCTATATGTCTTAGCGAATCAAGTAGTTGTCGAGTGATCTCGCTGGGTGAACTCTATTGCTGCTTGGTGTGAAAGACCTCTCTCTCATCGAAGCATCCCTTCAGGGATTTTAGGTTTAGGGTCTTAAGCTTGGGGTTTTTCGCTTTAGGCTCACACTAACCAAAGCATGTAACTTTGTATATTGTGGTTGTCGCATCATACGACCACTTTAGCCAATCATGTTCCACAAAAGGCAAAATAGTCTCATCAGATATTTTGCCTCGGAAGGCAATATAACCAAGAAAGATATTTTGCCTCAGGAGGAAAAATTAGAGGAGACTGCCAATTGTTTAGCGGGCCATGGGCGGGACGGTTTGAAAAATAATAAATGTCCTCGATCCACGGACGGTTATGGGCTGGATGTTGCAGGCTATGGGTGGTCCGGGCCTGAAAAATCTTGGACCGTACCATCTCTAGTTCAGGAGCTGGAGTCACTTTTTTGTAACAGGAGGAGGAGTGAAAAAAGTGATTCCGATCACCTCTGGCATGAACCTCTCTTCGAACACAATCAGTCGAGCATAGGTGTGTGGTAGTGTTGAAAGCATCAGAGATTTTTGCGATCCTATTCCAGTCGGATATTTTCATTGTGTATTTCAGTCCAATCCTATCCAGTGACAGTGCGATTCGCGTGACTAGACTAGAGTTACGATTGTTGGTGACTCGGGCACGACTCGAGTCACGTTGAGAACGATGGTGACTCGACTCGAGTCGCGAATTTCACAGGATGACACGACTCGAGTCACAATTAATGACTCGAGAGTCTAGTCAGAGTCATTTTTACAAATATCTCAGCCTTTGATGAACAAACCCAGTTTGTTTGCATACAAAGAAATGAGATTTTTTGCTTCAGTGATGATCAAGAATGGCGCAAATTTTCTGTTTTGACTGTGTACTGTATGGTTGTGGAATGCTTTATTGCAAGGATCATTTAAATTTTTTAAGAACAGGTTCTCTCACTCCAGGACTCGCTAACAAATAGGTTCTCTCATTATCACATTCTCCAGAGGCAAACCATGATGGTTGGAAGAGATGAGCACGGATCAGGACTGGATAGGACTGGATCAGGACTGAAGCCAATTTTGGCCATATCAGGATTGGATCGGACCGCATTTTTTTGAAAATTGGTGGATCAGAACTGGATCGGAATGAGAAAATTTTTGTTGTTTTAATGTGATTTTCTGGAAGATCAAAAAAAATTTAGTTGTGATCCGAATTTACAGATTTGCTAAATAGCAGTCTATATTTTGCCATGACTGGCAAAAGCTCTGCTGAGATTATTTTGCGGTTCTAACTGTGTCCACCCCACCTTAGTCCACATATAACGTTGAGTTAAAGTAGCAACGTGAACATAGTTGAGTGGTCAGTGTGTATGCCTGCTGTGCGACTGTTCGTTGGTTCTGCTCTCACCATTTCCTTTGGCTTAGCTTGTAGAAATTGCACCTTTGATAGGAATGTTTTTATGTAGGTTGATTTTTCAAAAAGTTTAAGGCTTAGGTTTATGAAGGTAGTGGTTTTAAACCTGGGGGGCGTTTGCCTTTTTTCTAAGGATTGGATGTCGAGAACTTCTGATAAACATATTCATAGTAACTTCCACATTTTATATTTTGTACATGGAAACACTTTTTGTCGTAGCCAAAACAATAGGATTACCAGGCAGAAGCGTAGTCAATAATGTTTTTGGGAGGGGTCAGTCAATGACATCATCAGTCACTGACGTCGTATTGAGTCCGACTGTTACTTCCGTTTATTTTCAAACAGCTGAAAATTGATGCAAAGCACCAGCAAATATCTGAGCAAGTTTGTTTCGGGGAGGCCATGGCTTCTTGTGCCTCATCCTGGCTGCACTACTGCTACCTGGCAAAAATGATAGCCTAATTTTTCATTCAAAATTGTTTTAAAGTCAAAGTGCGATTATGGTCACTGCAGTACTGTTCTGTTGGGCAATGCACGAATAACTTTGTGACCTAAGAATGTGCAGTGTTTGTAAATTTGACATCTGATTACAGTAGCTAACTTGGCAGTTATCCTAGTTTTTAATGAGTCGTACTGGGGAGTTATTTGTATATGGCACGGGTGTCCCTCACTGATGCTGACATGTGCATGAATTCAATAAATGAGTTTTTGCTGAGCATAGTGATTTTGTACGTTATCTTTCAGTCACTGTGATTTTTTATTACGCAAACAAAGTTGCATTTCATATGTCTAGCTGGAAATTTTCGAAAGTGGGTCGATCGGTTAAATTGAGTTGCAAAATGGGTTTCTGCTTGAAAAATGATGAAAACCACTGGTTTTGGGGTTACATTTAGGGGTTAGGTTTCAGGTTTAGGTTTTGTGTAAAGGTTGAATTTTGGGTTCAGGTTTGGGTTTACTTTTTGTTTTAGGTTAAGGGTTTTAGGCCATGTTACAAAGACCTTACGCTAATCCAAGTGTATAGACCTTGTCATTTGACCAATCCAACCAATCGGATTCTACTAATGGGAAAATAACTCCAGCGGTGCTTTTGCCTCTGATGCCAAAATAGACACTGCCTTGTTAAATTTGTGAAATGCCAAAAGGCTGTGTCTATTTTGTCTCATGAGAAAAGCACGGCTAGAATTATTTTGCATTCAGCCAATCATATTTGGCTGAAGACAAAATAACTCCAGTAGTGCTTTTGCCGCATGAAGCAAAATAATGATACATGCAATTGCATGGGCGGGTCAGGACTGGATCGGATTCAATTTTGTCGGATCAGGACTGGACTCGGACTGAAAACTTTGTCAGTCCGCTCATTTCTGGAATATGACTCTGTGCATGTGCACATGGCGTGAAGTCAGAAATTTCGCTTGACGCCGGATCTCGATTCAAATTTTCGGACAGGAGCGTAGTTGGATTCTGAAATATGACTCCGGCTACATCTGATAACTTAACAACTGGTTCTGGTTTATTGGATGTTTTCGTATCTGGGCCTTCCCCGTAGTAGTAAAGAGCAAAGGAAAATGGAAATTTCCTTTGGTAAAAGATTCAGAAATGCAATACAAAGAAAAATCACGAAAGAACAAAAATATTTATTGCATGTTAATAAAAAAATAAAATGAGGAAAAACGAAAACTTAGGAATTCTGCAAATTCATGTGAATTACATTACATGAGACCCAAACGGTTGGCGAAAGGTCGTATGCGTCAACCACTCTGCAGAAGCAGCCAGCAATGTGAATGTTGAAGCAGTGGCTATAGGCTAAGGCCATATACTATAGCAGTGTACATTACATCTGCCGGCGGACCTTCATTACTTAAAAATAGTTTTTGAAATAACACACATATATGTGTTAGTTATTTCATAATACAGCCATAGGCCTACTTGGTGAAAAACTATTTGTTATGAAATATTTTTATTAATTCTGGGTGTAGTGTATTAGTTCACAATTGAATTTATTTCTTGTGAGTTTGATTATTTATCTGTTTATCTAAATGTCCATGTTGCATAGGTTGTCACATAAGCAAAAGAAACACATACACATTCACAAAAATGCAACAGATGCTGAACAACACGTATTAATGACGTGCAAGGTCAAGTAACATTTTAACAAGGTTTTGTATTTGTCCAAGTGTTACATTAACAAAGTGCTCATATGAACAAAAGGTAGCATGTTATTTAAAAACTAAAGAAAAATAATGATGAACAAAAAATCACAATGTGAAGAAACAACAATCTATAGCAATAAACAGATAATTATGATATCCATCCCATGAGCAAAAACTAAATAAGGAATACATAAAGATTGAGAAATATATAGATGAAAACATTAGTTAGGCAAATGAGTAAAAAAATGAGTAGCAATGCATTATTTGGGTCAGGAATAAGTAAGCTAAATAGCAGCCATTATAGTACAATGAGAATATGACCATGCTGCTAGCCTATAGTGTATCCAAATATATAATCAGTAGGGCAAGTTTTTGCAACTTTTTTTTACAGCTTCCAATAGCTTCCGAAATACTCAAAACATATGTAGTTCAGTTTTGATGTGTTTTCAGGAATTTTAAATAGCAACTTTTTTATTTTGACGTGCAACTTTTTACGGCAATTTTTATCAAGTATGTGCAAAATGCAAAAGTGTAATTTATTCATCTCTGTTTTTTTGTTGGGTCATGTAAAGGAAAAAGAGGTATGTTTTTGAGGCAATTTGGTGAGGCTGGACTTGTGGATTTGACTGAGAGTGAAGGAGGGATATAAAGGAAAACGAAAAACTGCTCTCACCAAATACTTAGATCTGAGTAACCTGGCAAGAAATGGACGAAACAACTATGGGCACCAGCATTTAGCTGGTTGGATGGTATTTTGTTGCTCATTGGACACCATTTTTAAGCTTGTTGGGTCACATTTTGCAGTCTTTTGGGCACCATTTTGTAGTGAAAAAACACAAAATTAGCGAAAATGTTAAATTTAATTTCACTCGACATTGATTAGAGCTTGAAAAGCAATGATTCGACAATTCTGGTGACTCGACCATGTCATGACTCGACTCTGAATTGACTTGAAATATTTTGGATAGCTCTGACTCCAGTGGCGATTATAAGAGGGGGCCTGGGTGGGCCATGGCCCCCCAGAGTTTTGCTTGGCTCCCCGTTTGCCCACCCAGATTTTTCTTAATTTCCCTTTTAAGGTCGTTTGGTTGACATGTGCAGGGTTGCCCAATGCGTTTTGTAAAAACACCGGCCATTTTGTCAACAGCGCCAGATCTAAGCTGTGTCGTAATTCGTAAGCGGCACAGGGTCAACAGAGACAATATGTATTGTTTAGCCACAATTAATACTTTGCCCCATATTTTGGCTGATTCGTTACATTTCGGTGTGTGTGTGACGTGACAATCGCACCAAGGATTGCGTCAACAGCAGCAAACAAACTTCGCTGAAGAAACTGTCCTGACAAGATTCACTGCAAAAGTCATTATGATTTGAGAAATTCTTCATTAGTTCTTTTTGAAGTTACGGCAAATTATTTATTTTCACAAAACCGGCTTCACACACCGCTTTTCAAAATACCGGCCTTTTACGGGCCTCTGCTAAGTTAGCAGTAAAATACCGGTAAGGCCAGTCAAATACCTGCCATCTAACAACCCTAGACATATGCAGTAGATAACTTTCGGCCAGCAATATTTTAAACGATAATTTAGAAACCTTCGAGCCTGCATTCAGTATTTCCCAAATGTATGATAAGCTGTGTTGTTGTTTTTGACGGTCGGGTAACTAGAGTTGTTTATGACGACACACATCAGGGTTGCTCGGATCAGGCGTGAAATGTAGTCAGACAGTAGTCGTAGTGTTGAAAAATTCATTTCGAAACTAAGAAACAGTCACAGAAGTGGGAAGATTGATCTTTCGTGTATTTCAATGTGGCATGGAGCTGGATTATATTACTGTCAGCAGATGTTGCATGTCCCAGCAGCAAAAGGTTTGTGAAATATTCAGGAATGGGTTTCAGTTAATTTATCTCAATTTATCTTGGGTGTGGTATTGCATTCGGCTGCCTTGTGTATACGACTCCGAAACATCTTACGCAAGTGGTTCGTGACTACAGTTTTAACTCTAGCCACATGTCCTGCAGCCTCATAGAATTTTGTACGGATTTTCTGTAATGATTCAGAAGACATTCTTTCGCGTATTTCAGCTCTTTGCCCCGGAGGTCAAACATTTCCATCAGAAACGCACTTGGAAGAATTCACAAATCATATTCAATGAGTGAAAATGATTTGAAACGTGAAATAACTTTAGCAATTAATTTGCTTCGGAAAGAATCGAAGCTGCGTATATCGCTCCAACAATTTTTGTCATTTATAACTACTTATAAAGCTGCGTTTGATTGTTACTGGTAGCTGTAACTCTTCCCGTCACCAGCGCTTGATACGAGAGAAATTTTTCAAAAATGAAATTAGAGAAAATATTTCCCAGAAATTCCATGACCAGTGAAAAATTGGGTAACATTGATATACTTTAAAGTGAAAGGTACCAGGTGAAAAACAGATTTAGATTATTTCGCTGATGAATTTGACAGCCGACATGATAATCGAAGGATTAAGTTACGTTGAGGTGATGATGATATAAAATCTGAATGTGGCCTGTGCAGGAATCTGTGTGAGAATTATGTTGCTCATTGTCTATTTGTCTGAATCCTTTCAGGTTTAGAGTTAGTGCGTGTTTCGCTTAGGACAAGACAGTCATGAATAAACGCATGGTTGAAAGGTCAGCTTTTGAGGATCAGTCAGAGGAAAATTCACTGTGAGTAATGAAATGAACGACTTTGTTGGGAATATTCTGCAAAATACGTTTTACGCCTACCGTTTCATCTTGCTATCTCGTACACGCCGATGCACACCTATCTGCAGCGCTGTTGTGCTACTTAGGTGCAACTTGTGCCGAAACCTCGATGCTGTTAACTGCATACTGCATTGAATAGTCCTCACCCTATCCACGCTGCACACTCGCAATAGTAGTTGCATAACATTGTTATGGTTACACCACAATCACAAAATGTCCATAAGATACCACAAAAACGGATTCGCCAGTAGTTACCAAACCGTTAGAAGATTGTTTATTTTTATGTGCTTTGTAATAAGAATAATTTGACAAAACTTGTTGGCTATCAACAGCCTACTTGTCTCTATGTCAAGATGGAATTTGTGGTTGGAACCATTTGGTTTTCATGTAAATTGTGTTCACTTTCTAAAGTTGCTTTCGTTCATGTGGGTCCGGTGCAATTCTGTATAGAAAATTGTGTTTCGATTTTCATGTGCAGTGCTGTGGAAGTTGTGTGGTTAGCACATAATTTTCGACATAGCAGTACACATGTGTGATTGAATCTACAGTGGCGTTAAGGTGTCTCTCGTGAATAGTAAGGTTAGCTCATCTTTAATGATAGTCACAAGCCTATGTTGGGTTTGATATGGTTAATCATAACAACTTAATCTTCAAAACAATGGAAAATCACCATGCAAGATAGACATTCATGTTGCCCCCCTAGTTTTTCCCTGGCCCCGCAGTTCCCCCCCACTTTTATCATTCTAGAATCACCACTGTCTGACTCCACTCTGACTAAACGTGCTTGTGACTCGACTCGTGACTCCTCTAATATGACTCGGCCACATCACTGCTGTGCACGCGTAGTATACTGTAAAGTTGATTTTTTTCTAATTAAAGATGGATTATTACTAGGGCAAGTTTTTGCAACTTTTGCAACTTTTTTTTACAGCTTCCAACAGCTGCTTAAATACTCAAAATATCTGTGTTTCAATGTTTTGAGCTGTTTCCAGGAATTTTATATTGCAACTTTTTGCAACTTTTTCGATTTTTGCGTGCAACTTTTTACTGCAATTTTTATCAAGTATTGCGCAAAATGTAAAAGCGTAAATAAAAAAAATGCTACAAAACTATTTCAGTTTAGTTCTATTCTCTTTGATTGCATGAAAAAGAGCTATATGACGGAATAGCTGGTCTCGATGTTATCTATGACGAAACAGTTGGATTGCAAGCTAGAAGTTTTACAAACCCAGTCAAGTACGACAGTGCCCAAGCTCAATTGAGGTGGATGTGCGGAAAATCTTGGCTTTAGGCCAAGTCCGCGCAAACGAAAATAGGTTGTGTCAAGTCCTTCGCAGGCAAATGTGCGCATAAATGCAACTTACTGCGCATAAATGCAACTTTCGTTGAAAATAAATGCAACTTTCTCACTTTTTTACTGCAACAAAAACTTGCCCTACTTATCAGTATTCAGGAAATCTCAGCAACGGCATGCACTGTATATGACAAAGTGGTACACCTCAGCCTGCAAACAATTGTAAGTTTAACAACGTCACTGAAGTTGAACACGAACTTTGTTTACCATATCCAACAAAGTGAAGGCAAAGAGATATATTTGTACTTGAAGAAGGTGTTAGAAAAGTTCCTGTGCGAGTCTTTCCACTATCGAAAGACAGTGTCAGATCTAGATCTAAGAATCTCCTTGCGTTCAGTGTCAATTTAGGGTTTGGGCTTTTTATCGTTTTATGCGTGGTGAGCATATCGTTTTAAGAAACGACTGCCGGGCGAAAAGTGACATACAATTTGGACCTAGGGACCATGTACCTTTTCGCCCCTGCTGCGTTAATTTAGCACAGATTGATTTAGAGCAATTTTACCACGTTTTTGTGCTTTGGAATGCAAAAATCAGTTTTAGAAATCGCAGCAAATTTTTACCAGTGCAGTTCTATTTTTGTGGCAGTTCAACCTGAGCGCAGCACCAAGCGCCCCTCCCACGTTTGTTTCACAATAAACATACCAGAGATTCACAACCCACTGGTGCAGGATAGCGTTGCCATCTAGTGAACTGCGAAAAACTCTTCTAAAAATGTTGTCAATTTTGAGTGTTTGGAGGGCTTTATAAATGCGTACAGAACAGGAATTCAGCAGTTTTTTGCCCGAATTGGCCAATACGTAAAAGTCAAGCACGAGAACTTTACTGATTATATTTATAATCATGTGACATTTCCTGGAAATATTTAAGCAGGTTTTCGTTGCCATACCAAAGAATTTGGTTCCCCATCGGCCATGGAGCCCTATTATGATGTTCAGAGCACTCTGATTTTAAGTTGTAGCTTTGACACGTCTGTGGAAATAAGAAGTTTGTAATTTATACCTCAAGGAACGTCATTTTGGAAAAACTCTTGAATTACGCGCCTGACCGGTTGCAACGAGCTCGAATCATCGCAGTGGGGTCACCTCACCTCGGTGAACGTCAATACTCATGGAATGGAGAAAAGAGGCAGTGCAGTACCGTGTTGTGTGCATAGTTTTACAATGGTACGGCATTCACGAGCCACTGGCGAACGCACGACTGTGATGTAAAAATCGGTCTTGTTCACAGGTATTGAGTTACTCAGTAGTCAGTACCGTGACTACAGCTAGAAGGGAACTAAGAAATGGTTTCTTTACTTGTTGCAATTAAAAGTTCTATTAAAATCTCCAGGTTTGCTGCAAGCTTTCGAGAAATTAGCAAACTGGGCTCTGCTTTCATGTCTTAGCGACGATTCAGACATGCACATATTTGTGTTCAAAGGTTATAGTCTCCACGATGGCAATGAAGTTTAATGAATCTCAAAATTTTAATAGGAAATCGATTTCATGTGACACTGCGGATATTCCGTCCTATAATCTCGCCTAGATCAAGCCTTGTTCTATTTGAATAAGATTTTGGGACTGAGGATGCGGGCAGTATTATGTGAAATCGATTTAGAATATTTGAGATTGATTAGACTTCGTAGTGATTGAGACTAGTTACTTGTTGCAGGAGATGCATTCAGATTTTAGGTACTGACTTTTGCAGAGATTAGGGAAAGGTGAGGCTAGCTGAGTTGGAACGTGGCATTTTACGATCATGCTATCGAAAACTTCATTGCTCAAAATACGAGAATAGCATTATGTTATACATAATTTGCTGAGATGAGTGCGTTTTAAACTGCTGACGCAGTGCTCAGTATATTTATTGCACTTTTTTACGTGGAGCGGTGAGTTTAAATTTATGTGAACTGGGTTGTCGGAGTGTTCCGTGTGTTTCACCATGTTGTCGCGGCGATGAGTGTTAAACTTCATAATGTTAAAATAAAAGGCTGATAGAATGGTAAATGCATGAGATGTGGGTATAAAGTATACACAAATTTGGTGACCCAACGGCGATAATGCGTTTAGAACATTGTACACGTTGTGTCATGAAACTCCACCCAAAGGCTGGTTTGGAAATGTGAATAAAACCTCGTAGCAAGACGTCACGAACAAGTAAAAATGACCACCTTATGCCACCTATTGAGAAATCAGTGAACACTCCCCCAGAAAGTACGCCACAGATCTCAGGGGGTTTGAAACCTCAAAGTTTGAAATGACAAAGAGTGTTGTATATATCATGAGTGTGGCATAATGTAGAGAGAGTGTGGTAGTAACTGGTCAATATCGAAAGGTGCAACTTTTGTAAACCGAATGAATCTGGCAAACCATCCGACGTCTTCGCGTAAAAGATATCATACTGCAAAATACTTCAAAGACCAAAACGGTGTTTTAGGCAGCAGTGAGGGGGACATTTTTAAACCAAAACGATATCGTACCATCAGACACACAGGAGGTGCAGTCGGTGGAGGAAAATACCATGCAGCTGAAGTCTTCCTAGCCGCCAAAACACTGAACGTTGGTAAGGGCAGGCGGCAGGTTGTGATGAAATCCGACCTGAAATCGTCAAAACCTTGAATAAAGGCGTTCTTTGGTTGATTCGTGTGTGTCAAATGGCTTGGCGATCTGGAGGGGCATAAAAGAAGGGTGTAGGAGCAGGTAATTTTTGGAGGGTGCAAAGGATGTTTTTCCCGAACTTCTCCAAATTTGCCCGAAAAAAACTTTTGTGACAAACTTTCTCTCTACAAATTTTCTGTAGTTGTTGGTACCGGTCTAGGACAGTTCGGCGCCGCCGTTTTGGCGACGCCGATTCGGCGCTGCCGTTTCGGGACGAGTCGTTTCGGCGACGGGACGTTTCGGCGATGGTGGTCGCAAATGTTTCATGAGAAAAAAATGTGTGTTTTAGAAATACTTTGAAGGTTAGACTGCAAAGGACGTTTGCTTCATAAGTGTTTTTGTTGTCATCCTGATGGTCAGTGGCCAGTGTAGTTTCCCGTCTGTCAGGATTTTGGAAGAACTTAGTGCGGCCGTGACCACGTGTGTAAAGAAATATGGCTTGTGACGTTTATTTTTGCTGGCATGAGGCGTTTGTGAGGTTCACAAAAGTTAAGCCTGGACAGCATCTATTGCTTGATCTTTCACGTAGGTATCATTTTGATTGCATTTCACAGTTAATCTAAGAATTATCGTACTTTCTTGCCATCGGTTGCCTATCGGTGTACGAATATGCAGTAATGCCGCTTCCAAATCCATGGTATACATCATGAATCGCAACGAATACAGCATAATTGGAAAGATCTGGGCCAAGTGCTAGATAGAATCTTGCGCCTACATGCTTCACGACGGCAGTGCGAACTTTTGCACTTTGGTGACATTCCAAAGGAAAACACACTTCACATTTCATCGCTGAAATGTCCATCGACGAAACGGCAGCGCCGAACTCTCCCATTCCGGTTGGTACGTTATATTTACCTCTACCAATTTGCCATATAGACTTGAAAATAGAATCATTGGTACGTGAAATTAGTTTCTTAATAACCCAACTGAAAAAAGTACGCTAGGTTGTGCAAAAACATTGTCACAACCCAACTGGCTCAGTATGTTTGACCATCTGCCTCACAGTTTTGAGGTTTTCCATTGGTTCGCATTCACGACTGAGTAGATTTCTGATGGTTGTTCTAGTCTAGGCGAAAGGCGTTGGTTTCTAAGTTGGCTGAAACATATATGCTTGTTTTTTTTTTATTTTCCTTTTAACTCTCAGTAACTGTCTTGATCAGCTCCAAGTCTTTTTTAATGTAACTGTTAACATCCAAACGTTCTGTACACAGCAAGGATTGTTTCTGCCTATTTGTTGTTTCACCTGTCGCAAAAGTTGGCAGTGATGTATTTCAATGTTTTCAACCCGTATCCAAAAGACGTTGAGATGATTTTGGACCAGACAGTCTTAATCTTTCAGCACCACTGTTTCATAATGTGATCTGATTCGTATTTTAGGTTTTATCCGTGTAGAAGTAACAAATTTTGTCGCATAGTGGAAAAAAATGCGATGATCTCGCAAGAAACATTGATGCCGCAACTGTAAACGTTCGCAGAGAGAAAGTTGACACGGCCAATTACAAGATCAAGACTTAGCGTAAGCATGTCAACATAAGCTGAGCGTAATGGGTGCGTGAGGTGAGGTCAAGTTTCAAACTTGAATGCACACATAATGAACCCTTAAAAAACACTATAAAACTTTCGTATTGTCAGGAATGCGCAAAATTTTAAAAGCAATTTTGCATTCCCCATATTTCAAAGAAAATATATGGACTTTACCCCTGTTATTGGTGCAGATGTCAGTGACACAGTACAGGAAGCTTTTTTTAACATTTGGGGTGAAAATAAATGTGTTCGTTTCCTAGCAATTGTGATTGCTGCTGCTCGATTGATTTATTGTCTTACACAAATTTTGTGAATAGTGTGTGTGTTTGGAGGCGCCAAGTAGCAAAAGAAGGGCACAATTTTAAATACAACCCAATCCATTCTACTGGAACTTGACTTTTAGGGTGTAGGAAGCCATTCAAGCAAACCTTGTAGTGTTTGTACAGACCTTTTCAAACTTGTAGTCAATGATTTATAACCGCAGTTTCACATTAAACCACCGAACATTACGTTGGAGCTGAACCAATGGCTCTTTTTTGTGACGACCTTCATGGTACTACACTGTCAGTAATCGGCGTCAAATTGATACAATCCTTTCCACTTGGAATCTCGTGATCGTGGTATAATTTTGGATGACGCTTCTGCGTTTAATGTGGGACGTTTCATAAAACGTATCTCTGATATACTTCTTACGAAACAACTGTCTTCTATTTGCAGTGATTTGTCAATAATTTTCAGTTGGTAAAAATATAACTATGAAGTTTTCAGAGCTTGAATTTAGGGCCACAATTCTCTAATATTTGCAAAATCAAGAGCTATTGCATTTGCATATTATAGAAGTGACACACAGTTGTTCGTGTTGCCAGCATCACGTTTATGCTATGCACGCTGAAGCTATCCTAAAGGATTGCAACAGTCGTTGGCCGTTGGTAACAAAAAATATACCAACTTTCGCCCACACATTCAAGTGCAGAGACACTTCTACTGCACAAACAAATTCAACATTTGCTCGATGCTAAAGAGCGTTGACATATTTACTTTGTTCAGGGAGTTTTCTTTATCTTTGGCAAACTGTGTGCTGCTGAGACAATAATTAAGTTGCTGGAAAACTTGTGAAGCATTAATCCCGCCTATTAGAATTTCTGCAACTTGGAGCAAGTATGTATAGTTATCCCTGAAAAAGAAAGAATATAGCAGAAGAAAACGATGTTGACATGATATTGCTGAATTCAAAAGTTCTAATATTTTCTTTGACTTTTAATGCGTTTTAAGTTTACGAACGAGATCTCGATGCGTGTTTACCCTAGCGGAGTTAAATTTAAAACAACCAGTTTTCTAAGTCAGCTCTTATAAAAATTTAGCAACTTTGCTTCTCTTTGTAGTTCAATGCTTCAACAATAGCCTCACTTTTTCTTTTATGCACATGTACTTTTCTTTGAAAATAATGAAATGGATTGGTATAACGTGATGAAAACAGGAAAAGCTAGATAGTCACTGTATTAGAATAGTTCAGCTTAACATTCTTTTTTGTTTACTTTTACGCAGGAACTGAAAGCAGCCAGAATGTATACTGTTGTAGATGATACTACAGACAGCTATTACACCCAATCGTGGTGAAAGAACCAAACTTTTAACTGAATAGTTCATATTCCAGGGATGTACAAAACTGGCTCCATAAAATTACCTATGCAATTTTTTTTAATTTATGGAAAAGCGCCTTGAAAATAGTCGTAGACGCAGATATAATGAGACTTGTGAGTTTCATTTTCACGCATGAAACTACATGAAACAACGACCTTCATCACATGCTTGATTTTACCGAATAACAAGTGTTGTAAAAATGCGAAATGCTTAATTGAAATCTACAACTGTTTTACCCATCAGGATGGAAATTTTCTTGCTGTTTTAAATGCTCGGACGAGTCAATTTATTTTGAGAATAGCACATTTCAACGATTTAAAAGTCATAAGTAAACTATTTATTTTCATTGAAGAATCATTCTGTCTATTTGCCAAGAATTGGAAAGAAAATTGGATTTTTACCGATTGTTTTAAACACGTTTTTCATGACTCAAAATATATTTAAAGAATTTGTTCTAAACCTATTTTATTGCAAATATTCAAAGCGCGGCGTGCGCTAAAAATCTTTGAAAAGTCACAAAATTAGAGCAAAATCCTGAACCTTTTCATAAAAATGTCAAGCAAAGTTCTGCGCGAAGTATAACGTTCAATTCCGGCAACCTAACTTGAATTCAAACGTACTAAATTTCTTTAAAACAGTAGCCAGTACAGGTTTGAAAATATTGTTAATATTCAAACAAAGAATGCTTTTCCAGCAAGTAATGGTTGCTGTTTGGCTAAAGTTGAGAACAAACAATTTTAATTTGGTAACAGCTTGCTTTAAAAATATGTTTGATAAAAGTAATATTACGAAAAAATCACGCCCGGAAGATATGAAAGATTTACAAGTTTTTTGACACAGAACACATGAAGGTCAATGAAAACCACAAAAACTGGTAGTGAAAGTCCATCGACTTAAAAAGAATTTTATGGACATTGTTGCAGACCAATGCTCATTTATAAGGGTAAATAAAGTTTCAAACCTATATCAACCAAATGCTTTGATGGTGAAAACATACAGTTCTACAGTTGAAAATGGATTCACTGTCATTGAAATGCTAAAAAAACAAGAAACCGGTTTCACTGCCTCAATCGGACAGTGCTTGGATTTTTCCTAAAACTGAAAAAAAATTCGTAATTCTCATATTTTTATTCACAAATGACGGCAGTACAAAGCAATTGTACAATCCCGGTAATGGCAAAAACGTTTCAAGAATGTCCTGTTCAAGACTCACAGCATTCCTTTCCGTTGATGTTGATGTTGGTTTTGTGTGTCATCATCGGTCTCTTAGTCTGGACTGCTGTCGTCTGCTACATTTGCATTAGGAAGTGCTCGAAGTGGAAACGAAACGAAACTCAATCAAAGCCGAAACCTGCCGAGGCAACGAAGAAATCCAAAACAGTTTCACAATCAGCGTCGAAAGCGGAAAAAATGAAGCAGGGAGTATGTTTCACGTTAAATGTCGAGTACGATTTTTTGCGAGGGCGTTATCGGACATCCGGGATCCGCCATTTCATTCAACCGTTTCGAACAATGAGGGAAGATGCAGTCACAAACGTAGTGGAGAAAATTTTGACCCCTAGAGGATTGAAAATGAAGTGCGGCCAATTCTGCTTAAAATTTCCCCGAGGTTCTGTCGATCAACCTCAAGCAATCAGAGTCTCTGTAGAGACGCCGTTTAAGTTCAAGCATAAAGGGCGCAGTTTCACCAGCATAGCCCCAGTGCTTCGTTGTGAACCAAGTGGCTTGAAGTTCAGAAAAGCGTTCACCGTTACTTTGCAATCTAGTTACTCGTCAAGAAAGATGCAGGAAGCTGTGGATGTGAACATTTTTGTGCGTGAGACGCCTAGCGCTCGACTACAGTTAGAGTCTACGTCTAAGCTTGACTCAAAAGGCCACGTGTTATTTACTGCAAAGCATTTTTCCGACCGAGCGGCCAGCGTTGACGAAAATGACCAGAAGCTGCTGAAGAGAACTTTTTACACGCTGGGCATGCTCAGAATAGAATGCTGTAAATCGCGCACCCTGACGTGGTACATTGTTGATGGTGCGGAACAACACCATGTTTCTACCATTAGACATTTGCATGAAAGAGAAGAGCCAACAATTCCATTGAGGTGTTATAAAATAAGAGGCGATCAGTCCTTTCGACTTGGACTTGAGTCAGCTGATTGTGAAATTACCGGAGATCCTGCTGAGGAAAATATACACTGCAGTCATCTGGACGAGTGTGGTATGATTCCATTTACTTACCAAATACACCAGCACCCTGAACATCGTAGCTTTAAATCTGTTGTAACATACACGCTGCAAATTCTCGGCTCGAGTAATTTGCAAAACAGCACGTTTTTGATAAACTGGAAAGCGAAAATGCCACCCCCTCCCAACAACACGTACATTGGTTGTGACTTTGTTTACAACTATGCCCATCAAGGGGAACAAGCCCAGTCGACACCAGATACCTATAATTCCGCTCAGGAATATGAAGATAGCTGCTTAAGTTCCAGCGACGAAATGCATGGTTTACCTACAGAAGCGCATCACAATGATAATCACGCTAAGCAGTCGGCCCAATCTGAATGCATTATTGCCAAGCCAGCAGTGCGATATCTCAAACCGTTAAGTGAGCCAGGCGGTGGCAATCAAACACAAAAATCGCAAGAAATGTCCAGCAACCGGACCAACAAGGCAGTTGGATTTGTATCTCAGGATGAAACAAGTTTGGTTGAAGGCATCGTGAGAAAAAGAGTGCAAGATATAGAAGACAAAAACGAGGTGCAAGATGTTCCAGAAGATTCATAAGCTGATCATAGCCACGTTTGTAGTCTAACATAAATCACGTTTGTGTAGCTGTTCTATTTGTGGAGACAAACTCATGGCTTAAAAATTGAGTTTCGCTTTTTCGTTGGCAATGCTCAACACGACAGCGCCATTGTACTCTCATACCCATATCCCTACTGGTCTGTATCCAAAAGCGTCAAGGACTTCAACACTTGGAAGTACATGTGGTAAATTTATGTGGTTCAATTTCTACGTCACGTTGGCATTACTGATAGCTTAATGCATATCATCAGACGTTTGCAGTCCTGCTTGATTTAGTGTAAAAACCATAAAATGTCCGAACAAATTAAGATTGCGCTGTTAATATGGTTACTCTTAGTGAAATTGTTGGCCGTTAGTGTTAAATATTACTTTTTTTGAGTACATTGGAATGTCGTCGTTTTGTCGTACAAGACGACATTTTTCTCATACCCTGTCAGCCAAGGTTGACTTGGACAAATGCATTCAGCAACCAGTTTTTGGTTTGATCATCGAAACCAGTTAGCCCATATACCCCTGATAGGTCGGTGCCAGGAACAATCCAGGACAATAAGATCTGCGGGTTATTCCTCGGCGCCACACTCGCAGACCGCTGATGGAGCCAAACCCCATGTGCACAAGCTTAAGTTGAACCGTCCGACACCACTACGAAGGCGGTTATGTCTGATCTACGCAGGTGATACACACGCAGGAAATGATACATACGCAAGAAAACTGCGTACGCAAGAATACAAAATATTTTAGGGTTGACTATTACGAGATTTAATTATCAACTAATTTCCTGCTTTCCAGCTCTTCCAGTTTAAAAATTCGCCTACAGTGAAAATTTTCTATAGTTTTCTTTTGGATTCAGGGATTTGTTGAGTGTGATATCTTTTAAACTGCGCGAAATTTGCTTGTATTGTGTTTGATGAAACTTTAACTGGTCGTACGTAAACAAGAAAAAACTTTGCTGTAAGCGTAATTTACAGAACGCCTCTTCAAACATAATTTGCTTTGTCAATACGCTTTTCATACGTTTGCACGATTTCATTAGTTTATCCATTGCTGAGAAACATTTTTCACAAATTGCAATTATTTTTTTGTTTTTGTGTTAATTGCACATCAGAGGAAGCTCGTTTGGTTGAGACCAGTATGCAAATCAAGAAGAGTTATTCCTTTTATTTCTGCAAGCAAGACGCTGCAGGAACACTGCAAGCAATACGCCGGTTTGCTTATTAAAATTAGTTAATATGAAAAAGAACAAAAAAGGTGAAGATAGCACTAAACAATGTTTCCCAAGACACAAGCTTTGTTTAGATCTTTCAATGTGACAAATACACATTTAGAGAAACGCAGGCGTTTCTTTGCTTTTGAAAAATAAATTATTTTTTGCGTTTGTCGTGGTTATATTTTCAGATTTCTGTTGTTATGGTGATTTTCTCACTAGCGTCATAAAACGGATGTGAGTAATGAAACGGATGCGCCTTCTTTTCAATTACTTTTGAAACGCAGCATAGCTTGTGCAGGATAGGTAAGGTCCATACTGCTGATCATATTATAATCGTACACCAAAAAAGCTTGCCTATTGCGTTACGCCATTGTGCTTGTATGACACTATAAACCAGTGGTTCTTAACCGAGGGGTGCGCCTTCCCAGGGGGCTTCAGGTAAATTTCCAGGGGGGAGCGAGCCCTTACGCTTTCTGCAACATGGAAAGTTTGATCAATAAATTTCCCAACAAATACGTTTGTTTTTACAACTTGCTTAAAGTCAGGGAGACTTGAAACCAAAGACAATTACTTAAGGGAAGGGAGTTGGAAAAAAGTTAAGAAACACTGCTGCAAACGATTGTTATAAAAGATCACTTTACTCTTTCGACATGTTCTGCTTGATAAAATATATCAATTTAAACGACGTTTGGATTTTCCTTTGTCACAAATCTGAGGTGGTGTGAACATGTCATTAAAATGCTGCATATTGTCAGTGACCTTGAATATGATCCATGACGAACAAATGTTAATCGAAGCGTATTCTATCAGGGCGCTGGCACTGGCAGCATACTACAATTTCTCTGCTTTTGTAGGTTATTTCTTAAGATTTCATATTGGAAAACCAACCAATTACACAGCTCCAGAACGTTGTGCTAAGTGGCAACGGCATTGGATTGCGATCTGTGAGACAAAAGAAAACAATCTGCAATCAAACATGATCGCCGGGACAAAACACACTAGTTTTAAACTTTTAAAAGCTTAAGCTGGCAAAGTTCAACTTGGTAGTGAAAATATTTAGGAAAAATGAAGCGACAGTCACTTATCACGTTTTACTTTGACAGTTATTTTTTCAAGAAAAGTGAAACTCGTCAAGGAAAATCCTGACGTCTGATTCATTGACGCTGGTGCATCACAATGGATAAGTCGCTCAGTGCTGTCATAATGTGTTTTAATTACGTAATGGACTGCTGGGGAGACATTTGCACTCACCTGGATTGTACTGCGTTGTTCAAGATACTTCTTTTACCAATCAGAGACGTTTTTCAATCAACGTTTTTGGGTGTTTTTTTATGTAAAATTATTGAGTATTTTTGGTTAGAAGTTTGAACTTTCATCCCTGGCCCAGCGGTTTTGAACCGGGTGTCACAAATCTCAGGCGCGTGCTGCAAAAGGCCGTAAAGAGTGCTGGGCAAACGTAGCGCTGAAGATGCTTACCCACTTGAATACGTTGATGAAACAGCTAAAACCGTTAAATGCCACAATTGTACATTTCGTCTCCGGTGCAGCGAACCAGGAAAAAGCAAATCGGGCAAACACTCCAAAAACGTTGAAATAACGCGAGCACAACTTCGGCGTCATTGATACAAAGTGAATCTGCATGGGG
>Ga0210059_1004257_pt1 | contig 23056 bp, 10 predicted proteins | sample Ectturendosymbi2_FD_188042 | JGI IMG/M metagenome (GOLD analysis project Ga0210059, IMG submission 188042) | Ecteinascidia turbinata endosymbiont from Florida, USA - Sample 2 (SPAdes) (version 2) | ecosystem: Host-associated > Tunicates > Ascidians > Unclassified | place: Key West, Florida...
TTCACCCGTAAGCTTTGCTTGCAATTTTCAGGACTGAGGATGCGTAATTTTACGTGAAATCGATTTCCTATTAAAAATTTGCTGATCGATTCCTTGCTTATACCCATCGTGGAAAGTACATACTTGACTTTTATTCATGTAACAAGTACTTTCTTCAATACAGTACACTTGCTTTCGAAAGACCTCAGGTTCGAACATGGAGGTACCAAACTTGCTTCTTGCTCCGGACGCCATCTAACCTCGCTACGCCCTGCTGATAACCCCGCTCACTGGGTAGCTTGCAACAACACGTGAAATATACAAATGCTTCGCAATAATTTTTTGCAAATGATCTTGTGAATTCTAAACATCCAGATGTGTGTTGAGCAAACTCTTATTGGCTTTAACTCTTGCGCAGCACTCGCTGACGCATCCATATGATAATTGCTCTAAAGCTCTATCAATTAAAACATGGCATTAATTTTGGAATAAACATTGCAAAACCTTGTTGATCTCGCCTCATGAAAAAATCGTTATAAGTTAGCTGGGTTGCAACGGTCTGATTAATATTTAAAATCTTGATAACGGCAACGTTCCAGTCTGTTACTGTCGTTTCGGTCACCGATATTTTGAAGTGCCAGTACACAAGGTCAACAGGCGCCAGCTTTGCGTTTGTGTAGAAATGTATTTTTTTAAAGCAGCCTAACTTGAAGTACCGTCAGCACTCTAGGTTAACCTTACGATCATCACCTAAGAGTTTTGATGAAATGAAACTGACAGTAGCAATGCTTATTACTAAAACCGTTGCACAGTATCAATACCTGAATTGTTAATCACGACAAAAAATACTATTTACCTCAGAGGAGTAGTGTAGTAGCTGGGGGTGCAGGGGATGCAAACGCGCCCCAAAAGTTTTGATTTGTCAAATATTTCAAAAATATCAAATATGGGCAAAATTTCAAAAAGTTTGAGCAAAGAAGCTTCGGCATTTTTTAACAATATTAATGAAATTATACTTCCTTGTTATTGAAGGTATAAATAAAAATTAAATGTGTCACAGATAACACATTACATATATATAAAGTCAACACACTATTTCTAGTAACTTCGTGTTTTAATTTGTGAAGATTGATGAGTAACTGTCTCACGTGACCGTTTTAGCAGAAAGGCATTTCATACGTGTATTTTATTGATTGGACACTGAGGGAATCGAGTATACTGCTGGGCACCTACTTCATATTAGTATAGTTCATGCCAGGCAGGAACGGAAAAGTTTTAGTTTCAATTTTATCTAAAGTGTTTGGATGAACACATTTTGCCAAACAGTTTGTTGCATGTTGCATGCGAACACGTGCAGTTGAACAAATAATGTTGTGAAACTCACGTCATAATCATAATGTAAATACTATGATACATGCCACATATATCACATATATGCCTTTGAGAAGGAAGAGGCTTTAGGCCTACCTCAGCTAGATCTGATGTTCTTTGCTGACAACAACAGCTGGAATGTGAATGGAAAACCTTAGAACTGTGATGTAAATGCTCAAGAGAACTGAGTCAGCTGGCTTCTGACAATGTTCTTGCACAGCCTAGGGAACTTTTTTCAGTTGCTTTATTAATAGCCAAATTTCAAGTACCAGATGTTCTTTTTTCAAGTCTATGGCAACATTGTAGACGAATATATAAAGCACCAATAGCTACAGATAATAATTTCAGGGCGAAAATTTGTCGCATAAAAGTTTTTCGAGAAAATTTTGGGAAATTCGGGCAAAATATCCCTTGCGCTCCAAAAAATTACCTGCTCCTACACCTGTGCCTCAGAGTACGATTTCAAGATTCAAAAGTGTATGCATTGTAGAGAATATTTGTAGACTATGACTTGGGAAGTAAGGATAAAATGAAGAATTTTTAGAAAACTTTCAAAAAATGGAAGTTTTTGTCCATGTTGCACAAAGATGACCGAGCTCTTGTGTGGCATCCATTAAACCTGTAAATTGTGTAAAAAATAGCAACTTACGTCTTCACACAAAAAATAGCAGCCTGTGACTAAAAACCACAAGATCTCTAGGATATTCTGCTCCGAGATCTTGAGTTGTGCTGTGGTTGCCAAAAGCAACAAACAAGCGGTAGACGGTTGAAAATGCAACCCAGTGCATGACTTGAAACTGAAAGTAAGCTATGTTGGAAGCATCACATCATTTGTAAACCTTCTACCGGCAATCGATTTTATGTAATTGCTGCGTACACGTGGATGTCACACTCGATCGCTTTGAAATGAAGGACACACGAACACGTCCATACCTGTCCGATACCAGCCAAGTTTGCAATCTGAGCTGCCATCGTCGCGTTGCTTGGTACGGCAGCAGTTTGGAATGGCAAGGCCTGCCAACAACAAAGTATCAGCGCTAAATGAACATTTTGTAAAGCTTTCGTAATTTCGTGATGACTTTGCAAAGACGCGCAGTGAAATTGAATCACTTTAATTGGTGTTGCTCAGGTAAAGTAAAAAAGTTAACGGCGCAGAGCGGCGGCGATGAACCGTTCATTGCTTCCCCGCCAAGCTTTTTTACTCTTAATTATTTTAGGGAGAAAGGGAACGTGTGGTGCTTTGAAAGAATATTTGAAGTTTGTTTATTCCGACTTAAAACAGCTTCACTTTTAGAAAGCATTGTATCAGTTGCACAAGACGTGGGCTCCCTGCTGAATTTGCATTACCAAAATTCTCATCTAACTGACAACATTTCAAGTAAAAGTTACGCACAGTCATGCAGTCTTATCTGGAAAAATATCAACGCGTTGTGAAGAGTTTGTTTGCACAGATTACAAAGATTTAAGCAGGTCTCAAATCGCTTAGTCATGGTTGATAGTCTTTTCTGAAACGCAAGTACTCTTACAAGGTATAAAATGAATCTTCACCGAGGTTCAACCGAGAGATATATAAAGCACCACAAACTGATTTTATCAAACGTCGGATAAAAGTACAAATAGGACGATCAGAACAAACGTTTTACTTGAATTGATCCATTTTGCATTTGCACGTAAATTGGTGCTACAGTTTGCTGCATGCCATCTGAACTTGTCATTGAAGCCATCGTTGTAGCCATGGCGCCCTGCACGTTTACTGGAACCAGCTCGCTGTTGCCATGAGGGTGGTCAGGCAAGGGTTGAGATTGATCACTGATGTAAGACACCGACAGGTCGTGGTTCACGTGAGCGACCGTGGTCAGTTGTGACAGGGCGTGACGACGTTGACTGTCCAGCTGATCCGCGTTGCCATGGTGATCCGTGGACGAAACTGAGGTCACCGCTTGCAGAGCTTCGTACGATAGGCCGTGATTAGCACCTGATGACTGTACACCGAGCTGCTGTTGCCTGATGGCTTCGTTCATCAAATCGTCCCTCACAGCGTTGCTCTGGTAGTGGTGATGTGCCTCCGCAGGAGCCGCATACGTTTGAGAATAAAAGTGAACTAGACCCGGAACTACTTCCGCTTGCTGGCTGACAAAAGGGCCGCTTATTAGGGGCGGTTTCTGAAAAACGAAGGAACAGCGCTGGATAAAGTTAAAAAGAAAAACAGCTCTAATGTGGAGAAAAGCAAGGCAAGGTTAAAAAGACACAAAACATTGATCAAGACTTCCTCCCTCTTCGATGAATTTGCTTAATTCTGGATAAATAAAATTCCAATCGTTCAACATCTGTCTGTGACCGTTCCGAACACCGCGATACTCGGAAACCATTCGTAGATGAAATACACTTCTATACATGGGCATCGGAAGGATTTTGTCCAGGGTGGGGCCAGTGGATTATTCCAGAGGTAGCCAAAAAGATTTTTCCAGTGGGGGCAAAATGGGTGAAATTTCATTTTACCCACAGGAACTTCGAAAACAACCTTTTTTGCAAAATCGTATTAGGAAAATGTCTCATTTCAAATTCCATGGGAGCAAGGCCCCCATTGTGACGACCGGGCTCCTAAACCCCTTTTTTTGCTTTCGCTATGGTCCAGATCAGAGTATTTAAAAATACTCTATACATTATTCCGTACATGAAGAGTTTTTAACGGGAATGGTTCACGTCATGAACATCTTTTCTGAGATAAAATCTACTAAAAAGGAAGCTAGTCGACAGAAACCTTGCACTTATCGTTATGCATATGTTAGAACAACAGAGCAACTTTGTTTTATCTGCATCTTATAAGAATTTATGTCGTTCTGCATATTTTCGGCCTCTCAAAGGTCTTTTTTCTGACTACCACGCAAACCGTTGCAAATCGCAAGAAAATATTGCAACACAATAGTACTCTGTTGATATATCTAACTTTGTTTTCAGATGTTTTCAATTTCGTAAGCGCGTGGCAAACTCTTAAGCCAGAAACAGTAAACAAACTTTAGCCTTGCGGCAAGCTTCTGAGAATCTGCCTGCTTTTTGCTTTCATTCTTCTGCGACGATTAAAACTTGCAAGCGTATCTGTTTTTCATAGTTAAAGGCCACAAAGATGGCGGCAAGTAAATCAGTCACAATTTATTGACGGGGAAACTAGTTTCGCGTTTTCCAACGCGTCATCAGTCCTTATTCAAATAGAATTTTTTGAATAAGGACTGATGTTAAGCCAGAAGTAACAACACCTGAACAAGCCAGAAATAACACTATAACAACACCTGAACAACACAAATAAGAGCATTTATTTTGCAGTTACGTCTTCGTTTCGTTAATGTTGTTGCATATTAGTACCAAAGGTGTAAAAAGTTGGTGTAAAAATTCGATTACGTCTAAAATTCGTGGGTAAATACATTCTTTACCAGGTAGCAGACCAACAACAAACGTCTTGCTGCATGAAAAAGTGCATTTAACTGCAGTTAGTGCTTTTTACCTAAAAAAAGGCAAGAGCACCTTTTTCAATCAGAAAGAAAAAGGGGTTAGGTCTTAACGAGTATAAAATGTCGTATGGTTGAACCTCTTTAAACTGTCAGATGTCCAAATTTTATGAACAGGTTTTTTAAATAAAGGACATTCCGGCCACCCAAAGATATTCCGGACAATTTTCCAATACGGAATATCTCATGATGGCGACAGTACACCTTGGCAACAAATCTACGTGTTGCTTAGCCTTTTTTTAAATTTATTTAATGTAAATAATATTTTGTCCAGTAGGGCAAGGCATAAATTTGGGTTTTTGTCTTTATCGTTACCCAATTCTTTTTTTTCGAAAAACAGCAGTGATTTTTAATTGAGAAAACTGCACCTGGACGCAAACAAGCTTGCAACAAACCTTTAGCTTATGAAGCTTGGTTGGATCGCTGCATTCGTTAGCTCCTTGCGATGTATTCATGGATACTGGTGGACTGGCTATTCTAGCAGATGCTGATGACGAATGCATATCACTTGATGAATCTAGGGCCCCAGGTGATAAGGAAGAATGTGAGGAGCCATTTGGAGAGGAACCAGAAACCGGTGGCCCTACCGAAAAGGAGGACATAATGGCTGATGAAGACATGGGCATTGAAGACGGAGCAATCATTTTAAAAAACAGTCTGAACTTAGGAAACCTTTTCGCTTTGGATCTCCAAGTTTATCGACTAATTAATGATACGCCTGTAAATCCTGAACAACATAAAAACAGTATTGCAGCAATATAAGTTCTACGCGTTCACCTGTGATGCGCTATTTGATCTATTCAGTTCATTTCTAACCTCAGAAGCCCATGAATTCAAGGAGCTCGAATTTTAAATCCAATAGTCTATCTTGCAGTTCTCCATTTAAGTAACTGAGGAAGAACAGATCCAGCATCTTTACTTACTCGCTCAGGCGATAAATGCTCTCACATGCTCACAACCACCTCGTCTAGGTCTTTCGCTACAACTGGTCATCACCAACTCAGGCAGCATCTGTAGTAATTTTCAGGGAACCTCAAGCCAGTATTTTAGCGTCTGCGATGTGGCTTCATTTAATTCTGTAGTTCCACCCTAAACCGACGATGAGAAGGCAATGACGCGTAAAGTCCGTAGACAAAAGTAGGCCTTAAACCACAGCTCACAGTCACGGGGCGTGGGCTGGAACTTTGCTGAGCGTTGTAAACAAGTTTATCTAAAACCTTAAACCATAAGCAGGCACTGCTTGGTATGAAGCATAAAAATTTAAAAATACTTATTCAATAAAGTCAGATGTAAACATATTCGTTCCTTATGAAACTTGCAGAGAACAAGCTACACATAATTTAAAGCTTTCGCAAAGACTCGGAATTGAAATGTCGCAGAAAATTGGTGCAGGTCAAGCTGCTGTAGCAGCTTGCAGGTTACCTCAAGCTGAATCGCTGACAAAAATTGTTATGGGTGCTGGCGATCTGGGCAATAATTCTATCCCGTTTGAACAAGTTAAAAAAGCAAGCTCTCGAGGTGCGTGCTGATGGTAAAAAAATGTTACTAATATTGTTGTTTGATAAGTAGAATTTTAAATCAACTAAGATTGAGAATTGGTTTAACAGAGCACAAAAGCACCGGCTCCGTCGTTGTGGTTAACCTCCTTCGATAGAGGTTTCTAGTAGCGCGAGCCTTTCAACCAATCACGAGCGATCGATCAGCAAACCAATCCAGTCGAGACTGTATTTATTCGAAACAAGAACTTCTTGGTCATCCTTAAAATCAACAGTTAGCAACACTGTTTTGAGTTTTCTTTTGAACTCAGCAGTTCTGCAAAGAGACGAAATAGATGATAAACAAGACCTCTGAAACTAAAAAAATCTAAATGATAAAAAATTCTTTTTAAAAGAGACTTTTTCGGAAAATTATAAATGACTCCGGGTTTCCCCACAAGTTGCGGCTATAAAACCAGACTAGATCTGTGTATTTGTGGAAAGGCATTTGCAGTTGGTGTATAAACCTGGAAGGGTTATCTGCCTACAGCCTGGTAAAACCACCTGAGTAAATAAATTTTATTCTGACTATTGCAAGCAATTGATCAGATGAAATCCTGATCAAGAGTTAAAGTTCTCCGACGAAGTAGGCTTTGCGCCGAGAACTGGCGAAGTCGAACACTCCATTACGAAGACGTACGCCTGAACATCTTGGCTTAACGCAAGGTATAATTCATTTGAAAAAACTAACGTCATATCTTTCCCTACACTTTGCAAAAACTTGGCCACAAAATTCGGAATGTAGATCGTGTTCATGGCAACGAGCGACGCCAATGAGGAAGCAAGAAACTAAAAACATTTTTTGGAAAAGAAGTTAGAAAATGATTTCTGACCTCTTTCTGCTACTTTAGATCATTTCATTTTTTATCACTATAAAAGCTGAACCGCATGAAAGTTGTTTTTACAGGCATTCACTAACCTACTTATCAATCTAGTGTTGAGTATTGGGAAGAGTTGCAAATAAGCTTCGACTGACTTTTTTATAACTATTATTGAATAGTTATAAACAGGCTGCGATTATCTAAGAATATCAAGCAACACGGCTCAGTTGATATTTCCCGGTAGCATAACATTTTAGCATATCCAGCAAGACTCGATCTTGCACACATTGCAGTGATCTTGGTGATAAAAGCTGTGCTTCTGAACTTGAATTTAGGTGTGATTAGCTGTCTTGAAAACGCTTATTGTGCAGACTACAACTTTGTCCCAGATCATTCTCAAAAGACTTCAGCAAGACTGTAAAAGGCATATAGTCGCCCAAACTTGAAAACACATTAAAATTACTTGTACAACGGCACTGGTATTTACTTTCAATGAGGATTTTGTCGCATTTCTGTTGTGAAACACTGCTTCTAATTAAGAGTGGAAAGCAATACTTGGCCAAGGTTTTGCTTGCTTCCGTACACATTAACTATCCAAACAGTTGATTGTATTTTTAAACAAGACGCCCAAAGCTACAATAGAGTAATGCACACGATGTGATGATCCTATCTTATACAAAGAGGTGTTCAGAGTTTCGGTTAAGTTTTACGAATAACTTTCAGGCATGCAAACTGCAAAGGTAAACGAAACCTGCCAGTCAACCTTGTTCTAAATTGCAATTTACTTTTGCAATGGCTTGGTTTCTGTTGTGTCCACGCAAGAATGTTGAAGAGCGAGGCCACTGCCCTACGTTGTATCCTCAAATGAGCCAACTAGGTAACAGTACTTTAACATGTTAACCTCGAAGTAACGAGGTAAAGAAAGTTAAATTTTTGAAAGTTAAACGTTTCTTCTCCATTGGCTTTCATTTTCTTCCGCCTGCACTTTCACGTTTTACCTACCTCTAAGACATCGATCCCCTACACTAGAGTCTTAGACTTCAACAAACACGCGGCTTGTAAAAGCTATCTTACTAAAATGTTTCCACTAGACTGCTGCTACAGGCCTTTTTGACAATCATGTTGTTTGTTTACCAGTAATGTCATGGAGCAAACGCCACGAAGATCCTTTACTGAATGAGACTTAATGTATCACGCGCAAATATTCGCCTGTTCACGGCGAAAAAGCTTTTTTCGTACAACGGCACGTGTCGCATGCTTGGTGATAAAGACAAGCAAATGATTGCAACCAATTAGTGTGACGTCTAGAATTCAACTGAAACTATTGAAAAATATGGTCGAGGATCGCTGTCCTTGTTTATCTTACCAGCTCGTGCGACGACAAGGAAGACCTTCGTAATCCAGATAGCTAAAATCAATTTATAGGTTTTCTTTGTCATGCCATAAATTATTTTTTTCTGCAGTGGTTCAACGATTAGAATGCTTCTAATCCCATTAGTTTAGTGTTTGTGATAAAATTTTGTAAAGTGTTTCACCATTGATTTCCGCACAGTCAAATAGTAATGGAAATCTGCTTAAGCGCACGCGCCAGTGATGCTCGTTTTGTTAAAAGTTCTACTCGTAAAGCATGTGCTGGCAGTTGTCATTCTTATTTCTGCAACGCGTTCACCGCGTCGTCATAGAGCAAACATATCTAGAAAGTTTCAGTAATGCGATTTTATATCGGTGAGCGTCTTGGCAGTCTTTTATACTCAGTGTGGCATAGAGTCATCAAGTGCTCTTGCATTTCACTTCGACTTGATTTTACGAGCGCAAGGCAAAGCGGCAGAACTGAGGCTATGATCAGATGTGGTGTGCTGAAAAGTTCCTCTTTCTGTCGATTTTGCTCAGTGTCATAATACTACATAACCTTTTTCTCAACCGGTCCCGCAGACTTTTGCTCTTGTGTCAAAGTATCAAGAAGAAAAATCTTTTCACTGCGATTCAATCACTATCACTTGGTTTACACGTACAGAAACTGTTTTGAGCGTAGGACATTTGAAGGTAATTGGACACCCAGAAGTGTTTGACATGGAGGTACATGTAACACCCGACTGAGTAGTAACAGACCGTTTTATGGAGTCAACCTCTATTTCGGTTTTCTTTTCCCATGATGCGCAACTGCAAAAATTGTTACACTTTCCTCTCGCAGGCTGTGACCCATAAGACTATTTTTCGTTGCAAATTTTCACTACAGTTTGTGTCGCAGCCGGAAAGCACTCGCCATCCAGGAAAGCGCCATCACGTTAGAAGCAGCAGGCGGTGGAGATCAAATCTTTATTTCTCATAGCGCAAGGTGCTATAAAAACATCGGGCTATCTGACATTATTACATCACACGACTGCATTGTTAAGATATTTACTTCTCGTCCACGACGGGTTCTAGCCGCTCTTTGACAAGACGTGAGGCGCATCTAGTCATAATAAACCCCCTTTACGTCACGACGGTTGCTGGTCCGTAATACAGGGCGCTCACCTGCGCTTGAAGGCTATCGGCATCTTTGGGCTATAAAGGCTTAACTCACCTGTCAGACGTTCCACGCGTTTTGATAAGAGCGAGTAGGGGTCTTTGAGATAAGAAAGCTGGGAGATGACAAATGATTTTGTCGGCTGGTATCTCTAAAATACAAAAAAACTGAAAAGTGACAACTCCGTCCTTCACGCTGAACTTGTACTGCACTGTTGCAAACTATACACAACCTCTCAAGACAACGCAGCAAAAGATAACGCCGGAAAATCGGAGCACTAGAAAGAATTGCATTTTTAAGATCACGTCCCGACAGATCCACCCTCACCAGTTATTTTTTAAACTTCGTAGTTGGTTTGGTTTTGTCATATGCAAGCTAACATGAACTTGGCATGTTATACCAACAACGCTGCACTACACTTCTGTCTAGAAAAGCAGGTCTCTTTTAATTAAGGAGATTTATCAAATAACTGTCATTTTGATTACCCACTCAACTGACCCTTTTTTGTTTATAGACTTTCAGTGGCCTTTCAACCGATAAAAATACAGGGAATGACGCATACAGCAAAACCAACATTACTTCGTTTTTAGTGTCGGTGCAGTTCTGAACAGATTTGCTGCGAAAGGCTAAAAAACGGAGGCGTTCTCATAATTAAACGTCTCCAGGGTCTTTTCACAATTTTCTTCTACAGTCAGGGGTCTGTGGGTGCGTTAGGTGGGAGCCCATTTACAAGCGTTGCAATGAAGTAACGTAGCTATTAAGGGTCTGCAGTGAAGAGCAGTTATAGAATCAGATACCAACACGTGAGCTCGGATACTCAGCACTGTACAACATTGTTTATTGGTCTGATAAACACGAAAAAATCTTTTTGGTTCGGGCCTCATCGTCATCGATCCAGTACTGCTCGTACAAAATGAACCTGACTTTTGTTAAATTTTGGCTTGTTACTGCCGTGGTCTCGACGTTTGCAGCTCTGTTTAAAGTTTGATTTGATGAAACAAGCGCCAAGAAAACAAACTCAGATTTTTAACACAAAATGCAGTGTTGAATGATGAAACACTAGTTGGTTATGAAGTAAAAATGGAAATGCATCCAGATTTTTGCGAGGCAGAAACCGCGCGTTCCTTCTTTACTGAGGTGATTATGATGGTCGTTGGTGCGGACTTTTAAGTTCTTAACCCACAAAATAGACCAGTACAAAAACGGCGGTCTGCAACTAGATGCTTTCGGGCTTACTTTGCATGAGTATTATTTGATAGAAAGAACTTTGTTAGGGCTTATTTTATGCGCCATACTAGATTTATTCATAAACAATCATCTCATGCATGGTGCAACAAGAGCAAGAACAACCGGTTGAGCTTGAAGAAGATACTGCGAACCGCACAATAATAAAATATTTCGGAAATTTTGCAGTATTCCAGCCTTTGTAGCCTCATAATCGGACCAAAGGTTAAATCTAACAATAGGCTCCGCTACCTGGAGTAGTAGTTGAAACCGGTAACAGCTTAACCGGTGGAAGAAACTAGGCGCTATATCACATATTTATCCTGAGAGGAGGCACGTGCTCTTACCATCATTAAATCGATGTACACGGCTTTCTAGAAAATTCGGATTTTTTCGTATCGCCTACCAAAGATGCTCTTTTTACAGCAAATACGATACTGTATATCGGTATTAGATTGTGTTTTTTGACGATCGGTCACTTAAACCACAGTAGTGGTCTCGAGATCGGTCTCGACTGAGGTCGAGTTAAGCGTTTTCATCGATCTCTTTCGCTTGCAGATGGACCACGCCCTTTGTTTGCTTACGTAGCTTCGCACTTACTGTTTACCTTATTTCTGGCTTTTTTAGCTTCTTTCAGTAACTGATTTAAACTGCGACTATATCATCAAGATCTTACTATACACGCAAATCTTGTTTTCAGCTCGTCAAACACGCGAATGTAGTTTAAAGTTTGCCCTGCCGCATCACAATTCAACGAACGCTGGTAATCCTTTTTTCCGAAAGGAGCTGTCTCATAGTCTGCTCAATAACAACAAAACTGCAACTTTTTATGACTGCCCAGCGCATGTGCAGTAGTTTTGAATATCTGACGCGCTCCCCTAACAAAAACAAAGTGAAGATGTGAAAAGAATCCTCTACTTTGTTTTCGCAAAAAAATTCGACAGATAAACCTGGGTTTTTATTTTCCTGCGCGAACAGCTTTTGCAACTGACAACAGATTGACACGAACTGTCGAATTCGGCGAACTTTCGCTGCAGAACATCGAGCCTCGCCGACGAAGCCGGCAACGATTCGATTCCGAAAATCTGCCGGAGTTTTGTCGAAGGTGCGACATGGGCGAGCGGTTCGTGCAGGTATACGGTGCAGATGTTTTGCCGTGTTGTTTGCCCTTGCGCAACGGGTGACTTGTCGTGTTTTGTCCAAGTAAGAAAAAGACGCGATCATCCGGCTGCACGGAGCGTGAAGCACGACAGGCAGGAGATTTGAAGAGCTGTGCGAAAGAGTAACCCGAAACTTAGGAACGCGACCGAAAGGAGCGGCTGCAAGTTTTGAAAAACAGCGTGTACGTTAAATGGGGATTCCAGTTTTTATTTCAGGTTATTGAAACGCTTTGTGCAATCCAAGGTGTTTCTTAAAACTCTCAGACACAGAAAATGCAAAATAGAAAAACTTTCACCGACGCCGAACAGCTCCTTCAATACCCGCTGCGTCTAATCTATCAGCGCGTTCTGTTACGCAGAGTATGTTTACACAGGGACCCACTTCCAAACCGTGTGAAAAAAACAGCTTTCTTCAGTTTGCCGCGTATTTGTTTTTTAAGTGTTGTTCTCGTTAAAACATCTTTAAGGGTACATTTGCAAGCAGGTTTTTCTTCACAATCAGATATAAACTTTATGTCGACAAGTGCCTAGATCTAACGTCAGTGTTTGGTGTGTACAGCAACTCATGTCGCATGCCGCTCACTAAGCGGCCGAATCCGCACGTTCTATGTGGCCGTTCCTTTCATCTGTCCAAACGATTGAGCGTTTGTTACAAGGCACCCTGACTGAAGCAACTAACTGTATTTACCCATTAAAAGACAACGCCAAATATGAAAGTATGCTATTGTCTCATGCTGCCTGAATATATTTTCAAGCCCTTATAGGTAGCAACACCTCTTCGTTTTCATATTTTGCAAGCTAAGCTTCGCCAGTTATTGCAAGCTACGCTTCGCCAGTGATCTAAGCTTCGCCAGTTATAAAATGGATAGAAAAAGCTAAACTACCAGTTTCGTATAGTGACTCGAATGCAGAGTTTACTTATGGCCACGTTTATGTGGTAAAGATGTCCATTTAACTCTTTTTTTCAGCGCATAGACCTTTCGTTAATTCCTACCATCTCACATATATTTTTAAAGATTGCGGGCAGGAATCTCATTCAAATAAATCCGACACTGTTTAGTCTTACTCCTCCCACGACAAATTCTAGCAAGGCTGTAAGTCGAATAACTTTGCCTGGATTTATTCGCAGTCGTGCAAACAGTGTGCTTCACCTTTTAACACTTGTTGTTCGCACCGATCCCGCAAAACCCTGTACTCCTGGTTGCCACCAATCCACACAACTTGTTAACATCCTCGATTTTTTAATTGAGCGTTAACGCCTAGTCTAGGTCTGATGGTCGGAAGCACTTCATTAGCTTGGTTTCTTTCTGATCGGGCACCGCATCTTGGTGGCACGTTCAGCTAGCAAAGAATTTCGTACTGCATTCAAACCCGCGCAAGCATTGCCTTGATTCTCACTTCGCAAAACCAAGCTGCCTGCTCTGCATCGGCTATAGTTGTTTGGAAACAAATACAAACAAAACCAATCAATGGCTAGTTTTTTCGAAAACAATGGGAGATGGTCAGGCGACTTCCTGTCAAAGTGCGGATGTCTTTGAGAACTTTCGTAGCTGAACGGTCAAGATCCCCAAATCTTCTGCGTCATCAAATCGCACACATCATCGTCTGCGTCATCAAACCTTTACATCATTTTAACGCCCATCGAACTCCACAAATACTTTCATCAAAGATTTCCTTTGCAGTGAAATAAAAAGCAAGCTGTTCGAATGCAACCTAGGACAGAAGTGATGCTGTGAGTAGTAGGTCGTCGTGGAAGTCACCTTGTTGACACTTGTTATCTGTTGATAGATTTATTGCGACTAAAAGAGGAAGTCAGTGCGAAAATGTTATCTAACGACTCTGGAGGCTTATTGATCACGTGATTTCAAAGCGGTCCTCAATCGGAACCCACACAATTCGACCCGAAACCCAGTAAGTTGGTAATTGCCCGCGAGGCCCCATACGAACCATTTTGCAGCCTTGCTGTACCCACGTCTTCGACGCATTGTGGTAGCGCAGTGAGTGCCATGCGAATGCTCTATGATCTTGCCGCAGGATGAGCCGCTCGCCTACCACGCCGGTTTTCAAAAGGTGGACAAACAACACGCTCGTTGCAAAAGAGCACCAAAAAGAAATTACTTAACGTTAAGATCCATGCGTACGCAATAATCACCATTATGACCGAACACCAAAAACTATTCACAAATTTTTGGGCTTCCTCTTTGGTTGAATGCTTAGACCAGTGGTCGACATCCCTTCTCTAGTCGCGAGCCCAAAAGAAATTCTGCAAGGTATGGCGGGCCGTATATAGGTCTACTAATGTCCACCAACAAATCCATTCCCTTTGCTGTTTATGAGGCTGACAAAACTTGGGAATTTACAGAATTTTCATCAGATTAGCTCTTGATTTTCACAGTTCACAACGACAGCCCAAAATAAATTTATAGCATAGCGGGGTTTCTCATACGTAGTTCCTCATAAGTATGCATACAAGAAGTTGCAAGGAGGGCAGATACATAAAATATGATACCACTAGGCAGGCCATACAGTTACTACAATTTGTATAGGGGCTGCGGGCCGGATGATTTTGTTTACCGTAGGTTGCGGGCCGTAGGTTGCCGACCCCTGGCTTAGACAATGTAAAAACACGCACTTGTTAGAATTCTGAAGTTGGGAACGGTCTTCTGAAGTTGGGAACGGTCTAAAACCTGCGGGTTCTTAAACTGGGGTACACGTCCCTTTGGGGGCATAATAAGTTTGTAAGGGGGGAGCAAGTATGGCAGCAACATACTGCTGAAATGCAGGACAATGGTAAATAAATTGTTGTTCTATTTTTGTTGTGCTTGATTGTGAGGATAGGTGAGGTGCGAGTATCAATGACTAACGCCAAAGAGAAAAAGTGTAAGAACATCTGATACTCTAATAAGTTAAAGTTAAGTTTAGTATTTCCAATTTTTCGTTGGAAAGAGCTTCACAACGTCATAAAATGATTGATGTTGGGACATATTTATCTCTTTTGTAAAAGAAAACACCAACTTAACATTTAATTCAAAAAAACTTCACCTTGCTTTTAATGCAAATTTTAATGAATTTGGTATTTATCTTGAGCAAGATTTTGTGGTTTTCATAATGAAGCAGTGTCATATTTCAAATAAACTTCTTCCAAAACAGAACAAATTGTTGGATTCCACATTTTTTAGCAAATTTATAACAAGGTTGAAAACAGCACATGAAATCAGAATAAAATTGAATGATAGGTGCCGTGGTCCGTGTAGGATGTTCTGAGGGCACAAGAACATACACGGCATTGTTATATTGCGTCGTACAACTCTGCCCAGAACTTTGAAATCTGGTGGTGCTGCTAAACCGGAGTGAAAGAAAAGATCAACGCTTATTACGAAGTGTTGTCTTGCTCTTGAATTTGAAAAGCTTGTACGAAATTGCAGATAACACCAAGATCTGGTGACATATAAAATACGCCAAAGATAGAAGCACTAAGTAGCTGCAAAGAACAAAAAATCTGCCATAAACGCAAAAGGTATCATTAGGAACAACTGAAAGCGCGAAAAGGCAGTTGTAGCTGAGGGAAGGCGATTTAACGTTGCAGAAGTTACAGAATCGTGAGCTGTTGCTTGCAGAGGTCCCCAGAAAGAATTCCAAAGTATTTTCTTTCAACCCGCAGATGCACAAACAACAACGACAATCACTTTGACTGATGACATAACCGTAGACAAGGGATCCCCAAGCTAATGCTTTTAGAAATAGGGTCCCCTGGATTGGAAAGGTTAAGAACCACTGTCCTACAGTATACGCAAAGATCGTAAAAAATTGCCTCGACACTAATACTTTTGCTCTTTTTATTGTTCCCGTACAGCTTTTTCAAAGTTGTTGAATTGTTGTTGTTGATATTGTTGTGTGTGTATTAAAAGGGTGAGTGTGTGCGAGCATGTTTGAAAAAAATCGCAGAAGGAAGACTTCTACAAATGCAATATTTGTAGCAGTCGTCATGCCAAAGCCATATGTGCTTTCAGCATTCGCAGATCGCTACAAAACAAATGGAGAAGAGAAGACCTCAGACACAAAAACACTCGACTGTTTACACAACAGCAAGTTGTCATTACCTCCCGCACAGCCCTGATTGGTTTGCAGAATATGCGAATGGAAAGGAACTCCGCTGAACAGAATCTATGTCATTGAAGCTTGGTGCTGTGTTTGCATGCTAAAAGCGTAAGGACATTCACTGAAGTGTGACGGCATTGAAACAAATTTTGAACTTGTATTTAATGCATCTTGCTACAGAACTATTTGTTTTCTGCACTCGAAAGAACGGAAAAGTGGACCACGCTCTTATAAAAGAATGCAGCGATTAGAATGCAACGAGCAGGTTTCATGAAAAAATGTTATTTTCACCAGTAGCGGTTCGTGTTACGAAACATAAGCTGGAAATAAAAATTTCCAGATGAAAAAGCACTACACAGGGTACATTTCCTCGGGTCATTCGATATAAAAGTATACTACTGAGGTTACGCTTTGTTTGCACGAATTACTTAAAAAGTGAAAGCGTTCATTTGTTGGGAAGATCTGTTTTTGGTGTTCACCTGCTTATTCTCTTTTACGCTGGTCTATCTGTCTTTTCGCGCCCATGCTGTACAAGCTTTCTGACTTCTTGAGTACACCCACTGCCAAAGAAACAACACATCGTTTAGATTCTACATAATCTTTTAACACTAGAGACATACATCCAGCGATCCAACCACACTTTGACAGGAGTGCAAACTTCATTGCACTTTTGCAGGGATTCAGTGCCAAGCTTACGAGTTCGCTATGTCTGCATTCGTTGTTCGCAAATGCAGAACAGATCTAGAAAGTTAAAGGAGCTCCTGTCATCCTCGCGAGCCCTTCCGCCAGCTTTTTCTGGTGATTGTCTTTTCTAAACCTGATCTAAAAAAATTGCGGTCCATTTACGCTCAGACGTTTTTTCTATCTTCCAGATCATTCACCTGTCACGTAGAACAACAGAACAAACTTCGCTACATTCGCTACATTTTTTTCAAGTGCATGCCTCACAATTTTTATTCTGTCTGTCAGGGTATTCCCCATTAACAATTTATTTACAAAAAATTAACACGCTTGAGTAAATTTTATGCCTGGCTCTACCAATCAAGCACATCGCATGGCATCAAAAGCTAACCGCAGAACTGCCACTGGCTTGGGACGAAGTCGACAAGCGCGAAGGCAACAAAGCAGATCGTTCAAATATTTCTAGACAGCGCAAACATAATATCGCGACTATCTCGTTTGTATCGCGAGCGGCTCGGACGAAAACCAGCAGCGGAAAAGCAGGGAGGCCACCAGTCACAGGAAACATAAACCAGTGGCTTTATCTCTGTCGATCACACGGACTGCTTCACTGACCGAATTTCGTACAGCTCGACAAAAAAGACTTTTTGTGTGCCGAAGACGAATGTCCAACAGGTGGAATGCATGGCCGAGAAGTGTGGTCTGCTTGTTTGGATTTGGGGCACCGCGCTAAGAAAGTAACGTGAGCTGGAGAACCTTGCTGGCAAGTAACATGATGGAACGCGCGTGTGGCATGAAGAAAACGCTTACGTCAAGTAAAATGTTCATTTAACTTTGAAGAGAACTTGTTATCACGCAGGAAAACTCTTGTGAGAGCCGAAAACTTCTTGGAGGTAGTAAACTGGTCTTTCGTTATCGTATTTCGCAAACGTGACCATCCTCATTGTAAGGTGGGTACATTTTAATAAGCGAAACCAACGCCATGTGGCTAGGAAGGAAAAACGAGGCTAGCCATACACAGTTGAAACCACCATTAATATCGAGCCCGGTTAGTAGCACAAAGCGAAAACCTTTGCATATGCATGTGGTTTATGAACACTTGGCTCATGTGGAGACTTTCTGTTGGTTTTACCGGTGCATGTCCTTCCACGGAACAAAAGAAACATACAGTAACTGAAAACGCAAGACGGTATGTGCAGATACCACAGTAAAGTAGTTGCAGTGTTTTTATATTGCATTTATTTTCATCACCTTCAGGTTATGCGTTTTCCCTGACAGGGGTATGACAGCCATTCACGAATGTACTAGTGCTGCATGTGAATTATTCCATGCCGCTACAGTATCTTCCTTGTAGAAGTTTTGAAGAAAAACCCTACGTCGTGATTCCAACGAACTGTGCAAAACACTTTTTTGTTGGTAACAGATTTGTTGTAGTTGTCATCAAATACAAAGAAAGACCTCAGTGGGTGGCCAACTTCACGTTGGAAGCTTTAACTTCGCACAAACTATACAGCATTTGCCCACCTTTCATACTTCAAAGAAACGGGCTAAGCAAACCAAATAGACGAAAGCTGTTCAAAGGTCCGAAAATCCGCGCTAGATTATGAAAAGACAAATCCTGAATTGTTAAATTTATTCGCAAAAAGTACTAAGAATTTTTAAAATCGTAGTGCTCAACATTCAGTACGTTTAAGATCAAACTACCGTGCATGAAAACTGCGTGAGATTGTACTGAACTTGCAACTATACCTTCCTTTTACTTGACATAGTTGAACATAAAATCACTGCAGTAAACGCACTTGAAACGATTGGCACTGAGAGAAAATTGGCAGAATTACGTGAGACGTGTCTTGCGTCCTGCGCAGTGTTGATTGGGCAGTTCCAAACCAGCCGTGCGTCTGCTTTATGTCGGCGGATTCGACACATTAAAGTCATAGCTGTTGCTCAGCGTCGTTTTACACTTACCACTCGTCATCACATCGGATTAAACGAAAACTAAAGCCGGGGTCACCGACGACCACAAGCGATACTTAAAATGTACGAGAGTTTCAAACCGTGAAGAACAATTCCAGCAGTTGATAAAATTGGAGAAGAAAACGCAACTCAGTTTAAGGTGGGTCAGGCACTACAGTTTACTCGACTACAGACATGTCAAATGACACATTGCGTATGCTTCGCAGGTGTTTAGAACAACCTTTCGTGCAAGTACGTACAAAACAGTTTTTCCTTTGTCAGCATAACCATTCCCATAGTCAAACTGAAAAACGCTTTTCCATATAGCACTGAGTTGAAGTGAAAACAAAACCGCCATTATCAAATCGGAAAACCACAGATTTGTAAATTAAAATGGCAACTGCACATTTGTAAGTTTCTTGAAAGCTTTTGCACTACGCTTGTTTAGCTTCTGAAAGCGTGATCAGCTGATGTCCATGGTGGCAGAGGTTTGCAATAACCCATCAAGGTTTGCTTCAAGCGTATGGTGCAAGCGAAATCGTCGGTCGTTTTCATGAATCGAAATAAGCTGCCTTTTATGTCTTCGACGTGGTTCATTTCTTAGTTGATATCATTCAATGAAATGAGTCAAAAGCAAAATGCTGATGGTTCAAATAAACAAAAAAAACAAAAACAACAGACAGCTATCCTCAGGAAACAATTGATTGGAACCGTGGGGAATATCGCTGCATAGGGCTGCTTCCCAAGTGCTTGAGTGTAGAAGAGGATTTGCGATAAGGAAACAATCTTTGTGACTGGCCGATAGGAAAATCCACTATTTCTTTGATGCATGGTGGTGGTCTGCAACGTAGACCAGGGATTGCGAGATCAGGGCAATGACCAATAATAACCAATTGTGGCCAAGTTCAGAACTAAACCAGGACTAGATAAAATTAACGCATAGCCCATGAAAAAACAATCTGTCTCAAAAGATAAACTGGGGTCAAATCGAAATCACAGTTCAGACAGTAGATCACACCGAAAAGGGGAAATTAACATTTGCCCATAAACTCTATTCTGTTGTATGTACATACGATGATTGAAGGAACCCCTAGACTAGGGTATTTTGAAATAAACGAGTCGAATATTCAAATCAAACCTTGTTAAAGCTTTCAAACCCACGAAAAAAAAATGTTTAAAAAGTTTTGGAAGTAAAGTGATATCACAAACCTGTCTCGCGATCAAGCTAAGTTACTGTAATTTCGCGAAGTCTCCCTGATCTTTTGTATAAAGTTAAGTACTAGTTGTTTCCATCAAATATTATTAGCAGGTTGACATGTGTGAGGCAAAGGTCAAATTGTCGGGTAATGGCTTATTCAGTTTTTGCAGACATGTAGGAATTGGAGGCAATATAAAAACTTTGGGAATGTCATTTTTCTCTCAAGGAGGTATATTCCATTTTTAATTTTGCATATACTGGGTATGCACCATAAGAACTGTACTAAGAAAATGGATAGTCGACAGTGGGTTTTAGTAAAAAATGCGAGCTCACAGTAATTGCTAGTAAAGCTTCTTGTTTGATAGCAAGTCATGGTCATTATCTTCAACCGCGTAGATTTTTGCGGCGACGTAATTTGACAAGCGTGAAATCCTTTACACAAAACCTTTTAAAATTTTCTTTTTATCTGCTTATCGGCAGTTTTTCGACTTAATCGTATTATCCTTGTAATTTAGATGTTAAACTGTAGCAACTTTGCCTGTACGATGTACTGTAGTTACATCGCTGCTAAAATGATGGTAATTTTGGCATGAGTATTTCAGACTTTTCTTTCGAAGTTACAGCAAAAGGGTCGTTTATGAACACCCAACGGTGACTTGCACAAATGGCATTGAAAGGTTCAATCATTTTCTATAACGCAAAATTACTATTTTTGTTATGCTTTCCAGGGATCTCCAAACATTTTTATCAGAGGGCCACATAAGTTATTACACACAACTTCGTGGGCTAGATATCTTACGTGATGTGATTGTTTCGGGGTATCTTACATTCTATCAAATTAACACATTTCTCGTAAAAATATTATTTTTTCATTATTGACAATATATGGCTTTGCGCAACGGATGAAACAGCTTCGCGGGCCGTATTTGGTCCGCGGGCTGTGGTTTGGAGACCCCTGCTGAACACCTTCACAGAGCTCGAACAAACACATAAACAAAACCGTGAAGCACTTGCCATGTTACATGCAGACGTTTTACCAGGTCAGCGGAGAAATGTCGCAGGCGAGTTGTGTGCGCGTGGTTTGGATGATGTATACGTCATAACAAAGACGTAATGGTGCATACGTCATAACAAAGACATGATGTCGGCATAGTTTTCAAATCTTTTCAGTTCTTCCTTGAATTTTAGCTAAAATCTTAGGCATTTGCGCTTCATTATATTATGAAAACACATGCTTCACGCGCCCAGATCAGATACATACCAAGTTTATTCCCTCAGAGGCTTTTTGTGAAATGTGCACAATATTAATGCAGTCAAACAAATTTCCGTAGAAAGCTAAAAATTTGCAGCAAATAACCATTACTGGAGAATAATGCTGAAAAAATTCTTCAATACCTGTATGCAGACCCTCGTAAGCCTTCAAACAGACGTATTGGTGCGCCAGACCATCAGACATAAACAAAAGGTATTAAAGGTTATTTCAAAAACGATAAAAAACTGGTGCAGAATGTATTAACCTAGCTTAGATGGTATTATTCTCAATACAACATCAAGCATTAGCCAATCGCAGGGACAAATTGAAGAAGTTGTCCCCAAATGACCATAAATTCCTTTCATATATGGGGCTCATTTTCTGCAAATTCATGCGTTTTTCTGCATCTTCACACAATCATAGTCACACAGTATGAACATACAGTAAATGTTATAGACATGCTGTGGATATTTCCCCAATTGCTTTCTGAACGTCAAATGTGGATTCTTTGGCGACAAGCAGGTACAGGAAATTTTGCTGAGATGCCAAAATTCAGAAGCAACAAGTTACTGTTGACATGTTTGAGGTTATGCGTTTCATTCGTCCTCATCCAAACTCACAATGTGCGCTTTGGGTGACACAAAAATGATTTTCGTTAACTTCCACCAAAAGTGTAAAAAAATATGGTAGGTTTTATTGAACAAGGACGAGAGGGGCGATTTGGTTACACAGGTATCTCAGCATTTTCTTATTTTTCAAATGAAAATTAATAAGAAAGAATCAACACAACTGCAACTTCACAGAGCAAAACGCTGAAGAAATGTAAGTGGACGGTTGCCTAAACAAGCACACTAAAATACTGTAATAGTTTATGCGGAAAGTTTAGATTTTCCAGCTGAAAAAGCAAATTGCAAACTAATGAGGATCTTCTCATTTTTGTGGACGGAAATGTTCGGCGAATTCGAAAAACTAGCTCAGAGATCATTCCCAAACAGCTCCGCACAAAACATGCTACCTTAGAGTTTCCCTTTACCTACTAACTGTAATTACCAACCCTAAGTCTCGCATCGTTTATTAGTTACCGTGGGCTCTCGAGGCTCGAGTCCCCTAAAGACTACAGTGCGAAAACATGCAGCCAATACCACTGACCGTTGCTGCCAGCAGCAGGACCCCATGCCCTTATAAACATGTTCCGTTTATTATAAGTAAACACATTCGCATTAGACTCCAACAACATCACTACACAATGAGATAGTACGAACACTACATCAACACATCAATCATGCGTAACAAGAATGAATGGTTTATGATGACTCGAACCTACACCCCCCATGTTTCGGGTTTTAAATCAAAAAATGTTCTAAGTCCGAAATCAAGAAAAATTTGGCAAGGACTTTGTCCCTATTTTTGATATTTTCTTAAGAATGCGTGAAGTCCTTTGTGAGCCTTTATTTGACCAGAACTTCCCCGTCTCGTGTCTTCAAAAGTTAAAGTTCCATCTTGTTTAACGTGGAGATAGAACTTTTTCCCTACGATGCCGCCGCCGTGGGCCGTAATTAGGCGGACGCGACCTCAAATGTAAATGCCGTGTTGTTGACTCGATAACCCCGTGGTCTACACTACCTTTCCGCCGTGCTCACCGTTTAGGACGGCTTATCGGGCTTCCAGGCAGCCAGCACTAGAGAACAGAGTCCTCAGACTGGTTTGTTACACGCACCATCGGGTCGGGTCTTTGTGTGTTCCCTATGAATGCCACCGCCGTTGGCCGTAATTTG
>Ga0210059_1004258_pt1 | contig 23052 bp, 14 predicted proteins | sample Ectturendosymbi2_FD_188042 | JGI IMG/M metagenome (GOLD analysis project Ga0210059, IMG submission 188042) | Ecteinascidia turbinata endosymbiont from Florida, USA - Sample 2 (SPAdes) (version 2) | ecosystem: Host-associated > Tunicates > Ascidians > Unclassified | place: Key West, Florida...
GGTTGAGTTGCCCTCCCCAGGAATGGTGGGGGTTGAGTTGCCCTCCCCAGGAATGGTGGGGGTTGAGTTGCCCTCCCCAGGAATGGTGGGGGTTGAGTTGCCCTTCCCAGGAGCGGACTCACAGCGAGTCTTTGACTGGCCGTTGTGTCAATCTCCCAACCTCCCAATTAAACGACTGACGCCGCACTTCCACTGTTTGTAGTTGTTAAAGTCTGGCTGGCTTGTGTTCTTTCCAAGATACATGCGCTTTCTCGAGTTTTTATGTGTAGCCTAGGCTCCAATTTGTTGAGGTTACCACCGCTTAAATTCTAAGTTCAGCTTAATAGATGTATTATACTTATGTATGTATGTATATAACTACCAGTATCACGTGAAGTATGCCAAACCTCTTTTCAATTTTTTTCTTACTGTGAAGAATTTTTACACCATGGGTCCAGCCAGCTGTGCAATGCACACAGTACAAAACATTAATATTCATTTCTGGAAACAAGTTGCTTACACGGTACGAATATGCTCCAACCGACTCACACGTGGCAAAAATCTCTGAAGAAACTGTGCAGCACCTGTTAAATAACAAGTTTATCCGCAAAATGGCTTATTTTTAACTTATTTGGCTCGACTGCTTCACCAGGTTTTAAAAGCTCCCGGAAAAGCATTTTTCTTACAGGATCTCCGATTCTGCGCCTAAATAAATTTGTGAAGAACCGGTGATGGGTTTCTGGTCATGAAAATTCACTTTCTGATAGTAAACTGAAAGTGCTAAAACAAAATTTCGTTTTTAGTTGATTTGGCAGTAGCGCCTCAACTATAGCGCCAGCTGTTGAAGTGTCTCGAATTAAATTAGACTGCTCTTTTTTCTTTTTTAACTGCCATGCTTTCATGACAAATGGAGGAACCTAAATTAATATATGAAAAATAGTTGATATTGAAAAAATCACCTAAACTCACTTCTAGACTCGCAGCAGTGTTGTTTGTGACGTATGAAGCGAGTTTCTCCCCTTGTCCAATGTCTTTTCCACTCGGTATCTCCATTTATCCGTTCAAAAGTTTATGTAGTCTTGGAACTGCGCGATAGCACTTTGCATTTGTTATGATACTTTTTCAAGAGCTATGCACTGCTGCTATGAGAATATATGAATTTGCAGAATACAATGCAAAAATTAAAAATAAACACTGTCACTGCAGTGCTTCTTTAAGTATTATCTGGTGGTCTTTTTGATGTCCTCGTTTACAATGTATAGAATAAAAACAAATGCGTACAAACAAATGCTAACTATGGAATGGTACTACTGCATTTCACAAAAGTTCTGCAAATGAACTGTATCAACAATACAAGATTCCATAAGCACTTGATCCTGGGGTAGTATTCGTGCTCAGAACTACATCGATTGATTACTTCGAAACTGCTTTGACTCGTTTTCTTCTTGACAGAACTAAATGAGATTTTCATCTGTTCAAAATTACTGGACGCAGTGCGGATTCCTCCTTCACACCGTAATATTATGATCACAGTTTTATTAACACCACTAAACAATTCGTAAAATTAACTTTTCTGAAAACCTCATCACAATTAATGTTGTCTTGACCAGAAATTGTTGCGACCGATCTGCACCTTGCTTTTTATAGCCTTCTGATTGCAATCACTGTTTATTTAAACATTCAAATTTACATTTTCTCCCTAAACACTCAATCCAAGTTAAGTTAGTTGGCTCAGTAGAACCCGTGCTCAGAACACTTCCTAAACCGGCGCTGTAGATGCTGACTTAACGTTTGCTCCGTTTTAGTCGATTCGCCACCTTGTGCTTTCATGACCTCATGCTGTTTGTTTGCTGCTTCTTCCAGACAAACCCTCGGTAGCCACAAGTGCCTTTGTAAGCTTCATCTGGCTTTATATATTCGTCCAATAATGTTCAGCCACCGATGCTAAATGTCTGAAAAGGTCGTAATTTGTTGAGGCGCGTATCAGCCTACTTGTATGTGTGATCGAGTTACGGCTTGTCTGTTCACAGGCTTGTGTCAAAAGATGTGCATTGTTTTCAAAAAGCGGCTATGGCGTCCGGCTTGACTTATGTCTGCTGGACATTGTTTTTGTTTGCTTTGGAAGGAATTCTGATTAATCCTTTTTCGTTGTTGCGACCAATGCGATCATCAGCCCAGGACAATACGCTACAGCGTCTGCTGCAGCACCGCGTGGATGCTATGCCAGTTATTGTCTGTCGTCACAACGCATGTTTACATTTTTGCTGATATCGTCAGCAGTGATCAACTGCGTGCAAAATAATGGTTGCCTGCTTGGTAGTGTATGGTGGCCCGTTAGCGTCATGTAAAACTTTTTCTATATTGAGAAACATCACTGCAAAAACTTTGGTTTAGACATAAAAACAACAAAAAAATTTAAAACATGTGCTTTTTCACGAAGAAACTCTTATTTGAAAACAATCCGAATAAAAAGTTCATTAAAACTGCAAAAAAATATTTTTGTAAAAAATGTCAAGAAATAACTTTATGACGAATTAGTGTTTTCGTTATTGAGCCTAACTTCGCCAACAAACTGTTTTACACCGAATTTTACAAGTGAAGTCCCTAAAAGTTATTTTTAGGTAGTTAAGTTTCTTGCTTTTTTGTGTAAGGAGTAGATCTGACGCAAAAGGTATGAAGATTATGCTGGTTAAAAGCACCATACTGCTCTGCGTCCTGGCGTAGGGGTGGGTCACCTTGTGAAACAGGCAGTAGACAGCGCCATGTTTGTGAAGATGTTCAGCAGCGCATTCCACTGAACGCAGTTCATACTCGTGGTGGCTTTGATCATCCTTTCAACTTAGTGTTCTTGTTTCCAATATATTTCTGTGCAAATTGTGAGATAATTAGAGCACAAATCTTTCAGTTTTGGAACGTCAAAGTTGTGGGGACTTTAACGCTTCTTAAGGTCTTTTTCGCCATAAACATTTTCAAAATATCTAACATCTGTGTAAAATGTCCGCTGAAAATATTGCCTCGTGCTCTAGCTATTCAATTCATATTTTGTGCAAAGAAATTTTATGTTTTGGACGAACTGGAATGAACGTGCTCCGGCTGTTATGAGGGCTACGACTGATGGTGAGAACGTCCGCGCGGTCATTTCCACCAAAGTAAAAACGCCCAACGCACTCGCCATCGATTTAGTTGCCCGACGGTTGTACTGGGCCGATGCCACTTTGGACAAAGTGGAGAGGTGCGACTTTGATGGGAGAAACCGGCAGGTACCTGTTTTTTATGATGCTTGTAATGTATATTTGCTGTATTACGTCCGTCATAAATTTTACTGCTCAAATTAAACAAAGGTCGGATTGCTTCGGAATCGTTTACACAACAGTGGGTGTTTCTTTTGCCTCAAATTGACGGCATTACCGTTTCTTGGGTAACTTAACTTTTTTCTTTTCCCAAATTTGTTCTAAGCTGATGAGAGTCAATTATTTCCTGAAGAGGGAGGTCAGCACCCACTCTAAATAAGTTCACCTGCACGACATGGTCGCCTCACCCACTTTCGAATCCTTGTCCAGTGAATAGATTCGAGCTCCACTTTGGTGCTGTTTTCATCGCCAGCAGATCAGGCTCGGCATTGTTTTGCTTTAAGCTTCACGTTGCTTCCCGATAAATCACGTGACTTCCTCTTAACTTCGAAAAGTTACAAACGCAGATGGACTGGGGTCACATAGGCAGGTAGGGTGGAAGTCAGATACAACTTTAATGTGACCCTCCTGTATAGACGCATGGCCAAAAGCAATGTTGCAATATGGTATCAGCTCGCAACAGCCATATACTGTTGTTGAATCAACTTGCTCCCGAAATGTTGCCAATGTCAGCGGAAAGCAAAAAAACGTGAGCTATTACGCTGTTTTTAGCCAAACCGCTCTATTTAATTCCATTCATTTCGTTTTGGCCTGTTCTCAACAATTCCCAAACAAAAGTTACTGTGTCTTGCGCACAATCGTAACTTAGACCCTGAATCCTGGTGAATGCAGAAAACGGATCCTTAATTTCCACCAAAATATCCAGGTCATTGTGACGGAAGGTCTGGTCCATGTTTTTTCTCTCACCCTGCTCGGAAGGCATCTTTACTGGAGCGACTGGCAGCGCAAGCAGATACTTCGCGTTGATAAGTGGATTGGAGGAGAGGTCGAGGTCGTACGAAACCTGACCCACCTTAACCTTGGTGTTTTGGCCTTTTACAACGATTCGTGTAAGTATGTTAGCGAACGTCGTGCATGTGATCCATTCGAAGTCATTCCTGAAGAAAGTTTATGTTCAGGTCGTGCTAATCCGTGCCGTGACGTAGAATGTGACTACGTCTGCGAGGCCTTCAACAATGGAGAAGCTGCCTGCAAGTGCCCCGATGGTTCTTCATATTGCAACGGTCATTACATTTGATGTCTATTCAATAGTTTTGTTATTCTACACACTAAGTCTTGCAGTCAAGAAACCTTCAGCAAAAACAGGATCTCTGTTAGCTCACAATGGAAAATTAATTTCACTCAAACGAACATCATCAGTTGCTGATGTAGTGAAATCATTAAATCTTCGAGGAAATGGTTAAACGTGGCAAACTTCTAGAAACAAGTAGACCACCAACGGCCAACTGCGCAAAAGCCACGAGACCACGCTCCACAGCCTGCTGCTGGAACAAAGCGCAGGGACAACATTAACATAATCGACGGTCGGTCCCTCCAACAATTACATTGATTAGAGAGCGCTGAAGCAAGAACATAAGCGAGAGATCACGCATCAAGAACAACGGTTTGTAGCAAACACAACTACTTAGTATTTGGCAAAATACAAAAAATCATCTTTCGTACGTTAATTTCAGCGCTAATATTATGAAAACATTTATGTTCACACTCGTCGAGAGTTGTAGCTATGGGTTGCACCACAAACGTAGCCAGGATTTTTTAAGATTTGACTTTGAACTATTTAATCTGAATAAGGAGATAGTGATAAAGCGAGGTTTTAGTGTATTTTGGTGGTGCTTGTGCAGTGGGGTTCTATTGCATTTTTAGAGACAATTGGGAAAAATTTGAGAGACCGTTTCAGTCCTTGTTGTCATGCTGTAGTTATGTGACGTCACACCCGTCTGCGCTACGGTCCAGCAATAACAAACGTGTGGTACGTCATTGGTCAGTGAGAAATATAATTACTTATGCAGTGTATGTACTTCGCAACTCGTCACTACCTCGATCGTTTGTCTGAACGATGCTTGTTGTACGATGAGATTTTAAATGATTGTTGTTGTTCATCTGTCGAGGAATTGTTGCTCAACTTGTGGCGCACTCGCCACCAGAGGTCATGGGCGTCCGCAGAAGGGGCAGAACGGATATTCCTCCCTGGAAATTGGTCTAAGAACCAAAAATATGTAGAAAACCTAAAACCAGCAGTTTAAATTCCGATGAATTAATTGAATTCTTCCAATAACAGCTTATTTGCCGATATGACACTCACACTGCACAAGAGCCAGATTCACTATTCTGGTGTCATGTAGTGATGAGCTTGCAGTTACTTATGTCTGCTTATTTGCCTGCAGAGGCAGGTTGCGAAACGTGCGAGCAGATTGTTCTACTGTTGATCTTTATTGCGTAACAATAACATAGCAATAAATCTTGAAAGGTTCACTTCAAGTTACGGTTGGCTTGTTCACACCTTATAAGACCACGTGACTTGTTGGAAAACGTTTTAATCGTTAAGGATTAGTTTTGCCATAGGTCTAGGAGCAGGCTAATTTTTGGGGGTGCGAAGGATATTTTGCCCGAATTTCCCCAAACTTGCACGAAAAAGTTTTGTACAGTCAACTTTCCTCCTAACATTGTCTGTAGCAGTTGGTTACTCCTCATATCAATTCACAAACTCTACATTCTAATCTATAATATGAAGACTTCCTTTATGGAGAAAAAAAGTCAAAGTCAGACTTTTTCATTCTTTTATTCAGTCAGACTCATTGATCACTTCATAGGAAACAAAGGTATCGACGCTTATGTGCTCAAATTTTCAGGGATTTTGCCCAAATTTTCGACAAATCAAAACTTTTCGGGGTGCGCTTGACCCCCTTCACCCCCAGCTCCTACACAACTGAGTTCTGGTTTCTCAGTGAGTTTCCAGACGCTGACAGATCTTGTTTCGAAGTGACGCTGACAAATCTTGTTTCGAAGTGACGCTGACAAATCTTGTTAGGTAAAACAAAGTCACAATTTGTGGTTTCGTTAAAGACCACGGCAATGCTTCTTTGATAAGAACTGCCCTGCTTTGAAAATCTGCAGATAGCCTATTGTGTAAATTATATCGCAATATACCTGGGTAATGGCTATTGCTGCCAAAGAAGCACATTTCTGTGACTCTTGTCGTCAAATAGGAATTTTCTTTAGTGTAGAAAGGGTAAAGCGTTTTGTGAACGTCCATTTGCATTGCATCGTTAGCAACCTGAAAAGGATGAGCAAAATTTCGACGTTGCCCCCCTCCTGGAAAAATTTCTGCGGACGCCCACGACAGAGGCATGTGGGAATCGTGAGCCATAATCAGTGGAAAGCAGGCGGGTGTTGCACGGAAATGAGTTTATTTGAGCTCAGTTGTCTTAACCTTACGAAGTGGGAGAAGTTAGCTTTTGTATCGAATAAACCCTACGCAAAACGGATCAGTTACTTTCCTATTTTCAAGAAATTTATCTGAAGCGCTGTCCCAAGTTTAATTGTTGATCGCAGGAAGCCAGGCCGACTGCGGCAAGCATGGATTCTTATGTGATGCATCGCCTTCCGCGAAGAATAGTCAACTTCAATGCATTCCGTACGAAATGGCTTGCGATGGAGTCGCTCAGTGCCAAAACAAAGCCGATGAGGAACCTTATTATTGCACTCGCCGTGAATGCAGGTTCCTGATGTTGCTTTCTTTGCTTCACAGATTCGAACCAGTGTTAGTTGCACGCTTGTAGGCGGCAGTGGAATTCCCATTGGATTTTTCCATGGGATGGGGCAGTTTGTCCCATGTCTCGTTGTGACGGCAGCAACTGTAATGTACAAAATTGGGGGTTGTTTACAGTCTTGACGTTATTTACTTTCTCTGACCATGTTTTAGCATTTCACCTATTATCATTGCTTGCAGATGATAGGAGAGACGATGCGTAGTTTTACGTGAAATCGATTTCCTATTAAAGTTTGTGATTGATTCCTTGCTTATTTCACCTGTGGGGTGAAGTTACTTCAAATACTGCAGTTTAAACATGAAACCGTGTTCATTCGTAGTGGAATGGGAAGCATGTTGTATTGTAAAAGTAGCTCCTATCAAAATCCTTCTTTTCAGTATTATCATATTTTTCTTAAAATTAACACTTGTACAATGTAGCTTAATTTTAAGCATGAAATGTGATGAAATTAAACCTAAGGTTTATAGTTACGTGAAAAGTTTGTTACTGAATGAACCTCCATCACAGAATGAAATGAAGTTGCGAAATTTGTCTTCTGTACTCGTCAGCACAACGACGCACCGATGGTTTGTTTCATCATAATGAGTTTTTTATTTCGAGTTGCGTTAAAATGCTCTAAATGTTAAGGGCGAACTACTGGATGTGTGGCAATGGAAGATGCATTCCTGTTAAGAACGTGTGTGACGGAAGAAATGACTGCGAAGATGGGGGTGACGAAAGCCCGGAGATAGATTGCCATGTGGGGCGAGCTCGTAAGTGTCAGCTTCTTCCTCGCACTGTCCAACTGGCCTTGGCGTCATGACTCGTCTGATATGCTCAGTTTGGCCATCGACGCACGCGGAGGTTAAACCTCAGATGCGCCAACGCCATAATTTACAAATGATCCAGCACTGGAAATCGAATCTGCCATCCACGTTGATATAATTGTCATGTTGCAGTGCCTTGCGAGGAGGGAATGTTCACTTGCACAAACACCCGGTGCATTCCGTTGTCATGGAGATGTGATGGGGAGGACGACTGTGGTGATGGGTCGGACGAGACGTGTGGTAAGTTCATTGTATCATTCCAATAATGTCGCGGCATCCTTCAGAGCATCACGTAATGGCAATGTACGTATTAATTTTTTTGCAACTTTCGGAGCACTTCCATTTTCTATTTCGTATCGAAAAAGTGTGTTTACTGTATTTTCACTGCAGTATTCCGCAGGTCATATTTCTCTTCGGCCTGGATAGTAGCAGCACTGCAGTTATAAGGGAAGTTACGCTCAGCCAACTGAACAAATGATCAATTGTGCTGTGGTTACATATCAGGATTATCTGGATAAGATAGAAGGCTGATTATATTAGTGTGATTGTATTTGTCTTATATTTTGATAAATCAGTTAATAAAAGTTGTGTGACAGCCTGTGTACCTCAAGCTTTTGGTCACTTTATTTTTTTCAAAACCGGATAAATATATTTAAGGTATAAATAGAGTTAAGTTCTTTTGTTGACATGGGAAAGTTTTGTGAATGGGTTTTGTTTGGCGTAGTCTTTTTTAAAGAAGTTAAGAAGTCGAAGAAACCTACGGGGTCAGTTAGAAGCAGCTAATCTTTCTTTCAATTTTTGTTACTATCTTATTCTAGTTGGATTAGCGTCAAGGTCTTCATTGGTTTAATCAGTGCAAGCAAATTTTATATTTGATGTGGTTAGGAATAGCGTAAAATAGCTAAGTTGTCAAAACATGTCCCAAACGCTGAGTTGTCACTGTCTCTATTGACTTTATATCCAGTTCCTGTGAAGCCTATGAGTATAAAACAGTTGCGGAAGTTTTGAAACTTGGAAATGTGCCGCTATCCATTTGCTGATGGAGATAGTCACGGCGTCGTGCTGGAATAGCTTGGTTTTGTAAATGGAAGATAATAACTAGTTCAAGATTAGAAAACACTTATGCAGCAAATCTTTTTGTCGTGTAGCAGCCTACCTAGCGGGAAATCAAAGAAGAACCGAATTAGATAAAATTTCATTTCATAAAACGGCTTCTTCATGTTGACAGAAAAAAATAAACGTTACTTAAAAGTCACTTTAAAGTAAGAAAGTGTTTAATACTTTCCTGTTTGCTGCAGACAAGAATTGCTCAGCGGAAGATTCCTTCGCGTGCAAGTCTGGTCCACTTTGCTTCCCCCTCTCATATCGCTGCGACGGCAATTTAGATTGCAGTGACGGAAGTGACGAGGCCCACTGTGGTAATTATCACTCTTAAACGCAATCGCTTTTTCGTGTGCGTACAAACGAAAGTAAAACGTTTTTTTTTCAGACGTAAACTGTCGTGAAGGGTTCCTGCCTTGCAAAAGTTTAGAACTCTGCATTCCTCTGAAATGGTCGTGCGATGGTGAACGTGACTGCGCTGATGGTTCGGATGAGATCTCATGCGGTAAGTGAAAAGTTGATAAGAAACTAAACTACAAACCTTTTTTATTTTAAATTAGTCAATGATATTTCTAAAAAAAGCAATATTGGTTACAAGTTGTGCGTTGTCAGGAGATCACCCCTGTCCAAGTGATGGCTTCCGTTGCACCACATCACGAACATGCATCCAGTCAAGCTGGCATTGCGACAGAGATTACGACTGCGAAGATCAAAGTGATGAATCAAACTGTGGTATGATTTTTTCCCTGCAAGATTGCGTAATGAGTCAGGGCGCAAATGGCTAACCTTTACGTTGTTGTCTGTCAGCTTTTCAAAAGGTGCAATGCGTGCTTCTGCAGGTTTTTACTTTGATCCAAGTTGTTGATCGATTCGTGACTAGCGTTTTTCCCGAGCCTCCCATTTCATCTAATTTATCATTTCCCACAATGCAATGCTAACCACACCTGGTGATACGCTTGAATGAACACTTAACGTACACGAGATATTTCCAGGTACAACAGTTTTGCGAAAGGCTGTCCAGTTGCCCTGAATCTATTGCAGTCAGTCTGTCTCTAATGAAATACCATGAAAAATACAGGGTGACCCAAAAAAACAGAACCCTCAAATCTTTTATATTTCAGCAGATTTACGGGTGTAGCTAATTGCTTAAAATGATTTTGTTTCAACCATTTTAAATCACTACAAATGTAACGATGGACGAAGGGTTTTTTTTCCTTTGTTAAGCTTCCGCGGGCGTACTAACCCTATAGAGTGTTGACCTCCCCAGACTACCCACCGTGTGGCAGCAGTGAGTTCGAATGCTCCAACAAGCAATGTGTGGCTCGTGACTGGGTGTGTGATGGCGAGCCCGACTGCACCGATCTGTCTGACGAAAAAAACTGCTCATCCTCATCTCTCTGCGAAAAATCCACTCACATCCAGTGCGGCGATCGTAAGTCGAAGACCGCGTGGTCGCTACTTTTATATATTAGACCGCTATGAGATAAAGAATTTATTGGATAAAGACCGCTACTTTCGCTTTCATTTTATTTCGTTTATTTTTGCATATGATTATTTCGTTTATTTTTCCACATGATTATTTCGTTTATTTTTTATATTATTATTTACTTTCCTTTATTTCTCCGACGATTTTCCCACCTATTCAAGTAGATTTCGCAGAACAATGTTTCTGATCACGTTACATGCAATTGACCATAAACGCAAAATATTTGGCTTTGTGACGTATAATGACAAGAACGCAAATGCACAGTATGCAAAGGGGATGAATGACAGTTGACGTAACGGGTGAAGTCATTGGTTGTCGGTGAAAGATGCAGTAAACACTTACGACAGAGTGTAGCAGCGTAAAATGAACGGGAATGCACAGTTTTGTTTTTCAAATTTTGTTTTGTGTTTAAACGTCTAGCGTCACAAATGAAACGTCTTGCGTCACAACTGAAACAGGCTGCGCGGGAAATAGAAACTCAAAATGAAAGAAATTCAACATTCTGATTGCTTTTTGCAGAAATGCATTTTTTCTTAAAACTCAGTAGAATAAAAACAATAGTTTTATTTATAGAAGCAAAAAGTCTTTTTCAGTAACCCCCCTTTGTTTAATTAACCCAAGCAATGCTTAAACTAAAAAAAGGCGAAAAGATGATGTCGTCGTGAAATATGATCAACTAATGCACGCAAGTTCGGAGCATAGGTTGAAAAGACTATTGTGCGGTTCAGAATCGTTCTTATTGCAAAGATCAAAATCATAGGGTTATGAAGGTTAAGGGACCAAAGTATCGCCCGCCCTGCCCCTCCCAGAAACTGAGAAGACAAAACAAATATCTTCCCTTCCAGTTTTTCAGGCGTAGGTTGATGAATTTTCGCTGCCGAAATATTTTTCGTGAAATTTTGGGAATATGCCAAAGATGTCTACGTTTGTTTTGTCGACTCTGAAAAAACAACGTCCTGTGAGAAAATCTATGGGGAGTGTTGCGGAAGTGCGGTTGATAACCACCTGCTCAGATTTAAAGTCTCCTGGCCAGAGGGATTTTGTCTTGCAGGAAATCCATTCTTGGGCGAAAAGAATTCTTAAATTTTCTATTGTTCGCTGGTTCGCTGGTGCACCAGCTTAAATTTTCTATTGTTCGCTGGTGCACCAGCTTCTAGAAAGTCTAAATGTTGCGTTGGATTTAAGTTTTACTCTTTTATCAAGTGTATGTTTTCCCAAGAGGGATGCTGCAGCTGAACAAGTTATTACCCTCGAATGTTTTTTGACCCAGGTACTTGCCTCCCACTTAACAAAACGTGTGATGGAGTGAACGACTGTGGTGATTCTGCCGATGAAAGGAATTGTGGAATCAATGAATGTGAGAAGAAAGAAACGAACAACTGCCGGCACATATGTGAAGACAGAATGTACAGGTGAACAGTGAAGAAAGTGGTAACTCTGAGATTTGGTGTTGCAAACCCACTAACATGTTGCTATACATAAGGTCTTTGTTTTTTTGCGATTATTAAGTTAATACTTGCTGGCAATCTAAAAAAGCCTGCAGTTTACACCAGGGTTGTGGAGCTGGAACTCGAATTTCAGACTCTGGCTCCAGCTCCAGGCATTTGAAGTTTTTGTCTCTGGCTCCAAAATGATTTGCTCGATCAAAAACTTAAAACCATTGTATGATTTGTGCGACTTGCTTGCCCCACAAACTATGGCTCCGGAACCTAAGCTTTAGGCTGGGGCTTCATCATCTGAAAGTTTTTGGCTCCGACTCCACAGCCCTGGCCCCACAGCCCTGACTCCACAGCCCTGGCTCCACAGCACACTCGGCGGCGAAAGCTGCATATTTTGCTGAGTGCGGTTGCATTGAAAACTTCGAGTTTTGTGAATGCCTTAAAATTTTCCCTATCTTCTCAGATACTTGGCCTCTTCAAAAATCAACTTTTTTTTACAAATCTTATTCTGCACCATTTGTGACAGGCACCTGCCATCTCAAAACTTATATTAATCACTTTCTTATTTCAGTTATGTTTGTAAGTGCAAGGGTGGCTACGAGCTTCATCGTGATGGGTATTCATGCATTGACGTGGACGAGTGCCAGTGGCCCCCACCCCTCACCCCCTGCTCACAAGTAAGTGGCCCTCACCCCCTGCTCACAAGTAACAACCTCCTGCTCCTATTACGCAAGCAAGCACTGCGTGTGACTGACTTGCTCTGATTACAGATCTGTACGAATGTACCTGGATCTTACGCTTGCACATGCACACTGGGATATCACATGGACCCGTTGGCTCATTCGAGTTGCAAGGCCTCGTCACGCAGCGGACCAGCTTATATGTTGGTGGCTGGCGGGTGGGTGATCACAAATGCGTTCTTGAATCGGGAATGGTGAAATTGCAGCAACAATCAGAGAAAAGCCAGCTTTTTGGTGTTTTTTGCAGGCATGCAGTCAACCGTATCGGGATCTCTGTGAAGAAAGTGGTGCGAGGTTTTCTTCATTACGTCACTCCCCGAGCTATCGATTTTGATTGGCTGGAACAAAAGCTTTATTGGTCAAGCGTGGAAAACGGTCGCAGTGTGATCAAACGGAGCAGTTTTAAGAAAAGCTTCGTCATGATCGCAGGAGGAGGGTCGAACCACAGCACAGACATAGTTTTAAAGAATGTTGGTGGTGCTGTGGAAGGCCTGGCCGTGGACTGGTTGGCTAGAAATATATACTGGTGCAACAGAGGTTAGTCGACATCGTTTTTCTACCGTTGTTCAGGTAACCCGTCAGTTACCGAATGATGCATTAATACCAAGTGCAAAGAACACTGCTACGTTTGTTTCAGCACCACTTTTGATAAAGTAGTAGATTTTAAGATTTTCTTAACAATCTAAAACATATGTGAAGGTTATGTTTTCTTAAGTCACGTGAAAAAGTTACTGCGTTGAAAATTGCGTCGGAACCTTTTAAATGCCATTTACTTCCCAACATTTGCGACGCCTTCTCCCATGCAGTAGATGTTTTAGTTTTAGTGTAAAATGCGTAATTGTCTTAACTTTCCTTCTCAACCGTCCAACAAAGTATGTGAGAGTAACTCAGAAACGACTTACGTTGCCGATCACAATCACTTGTGGTCAAACATTGCCTGAAATTACTTTTTTAATCAGCACTGTGGCATTGCTTTAACAGACGCACCTTCCATTGGAGTAGCGAGAATAGATGGGTTGTACTGGAAAAGCTTGTTCCGCAGCGGATTGCATGAACCCCTAACGATTTCTTTGCACCCTCTGCGCGGGTAAGTGTTCAGTTTTTTCCAATCACGACCACCTTCTTCACAGCTAATGAAATGCTTGGCTTTCCCACAACTTTTTTGTGTGGTGCTAAGTTCTACGTGCGGTCACTTCACATTGTAACTGTGGTTGAGACTTCGACTGTCCACTTTGTGGGATCTTTATCAGGACAACTCAGCTGCTAATTGCTGCGGAAATACTGTTGGGCTGATGGTAGAAAATTTCTGGGGTGGATTGACAAATGCTTTTTGGCATTCTTTAAATGTTTTCTTAATTTTATTTTAAAATGGTCAAATAGACTTGAATTTAAAAACACTCCTTAACTATTTAAACGTTGAAGAGGTTTACAGCGGATATATCTGGAAACTTTATTTGTAAATTCCAGGCTTTGGCCCAGAAATTACTGATTTGCTCAGTATCTACCAAGTCAATGAATGGTTTCAGTGATTTATATTAACTTCAATTTTTGAGACCTCAGAAGTAGTTACTTTCAACATAAATGGTTATGTTTTAGTTTGGTGCATTACCGGGATTGACTCAGATATTTTGATGACAGGATTTTGTTTTGGACTGATGTCGGGAGAAACCCACACATCGGACGTTCAGGAATGGATGGTTCTGAAAGACGTGTACTTGTCAATGAAAGGACTTTAAGTAAAAGTTTGAAAAAAGTGTATGGTTTATTTGAGTAAGGTTATTATAAGTTGCGCGACGCCTGGAGTATGGCTAAGCATCTTAATGTGAGTTGTGGAAACCCGACACAAATTAAAATCAAGTTATGAGTTCAGAGGTTCTACAACAGGCTTGTGTTTGTTCAATGCAAAATGAAGCAAACTCGTTTTTTGGAGCAACGCGTCTGGTTTGCATGAGACGCGAGTGAGACTTCCCTGAACGGGTCAATTTGTTAGGCCTTGAATAGAAAGTTCACTTTAATACTTAAGATTCACTGGTTTTGGGAAGTTTTACATTGAATTACATTCCCGTCAGTGTTCACTGTTCAGTCAACATTTGTCTCGTTCAGTCCAAACTAAGTGGTTCACTTTTCAACTTTCAGGAGCCAAAGGTTTCAATTTCAAATTCCTACCTACTCCGGACTTTTCAAAAGTACTGTCAAGCGAGATATTGTAATAACCTTTCACAGCGCAAAGTCTAAAATTATTTGGTTCTTTATTAAGAGACTAAAATAACTGGGTTTTAATATTTTTGTTGATAGGTATCCGGTACAAACTGATTTAAATAACTGTCGTGCTGATGGGTGTTGGGTCTGGTGAAAAACTGAAATTTAACAATTCATTGAAACGATTAAGTCAAAACCATGTCGCTAAAAAAGTCTTCACGTTTTGATTGATTGTCAATTTTGAGCTTTACTTTCGATGTATTCCAGGTGATCATTCCGTTGATTCTGCGTGTTGTGTGTGCACACCCAGTGTTGTGTGTGCACACCCAGTCGCATGTGGTGTGCACACCCCACTCACAGGCTTTTTCTTTCGAAGCTGTTGCCTTTTCGGGGAGATGTGACTTCGAGGTTGACACAGCGATTAATTTGAATCGTTATGACGTCAGCCCAAAACAATCATTGCTTTCTGTTACATTTTGTTGCAAAGCTAGTCTCTTTGCGCCCATTCTGTGCAAAACCACCAAATTTCCGAAAACTTGAATCGGTGTGGACAATGGTGGCTTGCCAAGCTGACGGCGTATGCACCAACACTTTATGCTCAGAATTCTTCGTGAAATATTTCCCCTCTCGCATCAAAGTTCAGACGATGGACATCAGCTTTGTTCATTTGTCTGACTTTGCGATTATTTGTTGCTTCATTCCAGAAAGGCAGAGTGTTCTCCGATGGTCTGCGAAGCGATTGGTTTGGCCTGGTGGTCTAACTGTGGACTTGGCCGCCGAAAAGCTGTTTTGGACTGATGCTTCTGAAGGTTACATCGCCTACTGTGACTTTGACGGCGACAACGTGCAAGTTGGTGAGTGAAGCATGCCTGCCAGGAACGTGACGTGTTGTTTGGCGTTCCGCTCGACTTCGCACGTACTTCAGATATTTTCCGACATTGGAGTCGAGTGTTCTTTGAACGGTTATTGTTTGATGACGTTTTCAACAGCGTTGATGTGTTCACAATATCCTTGCAGTGGTGAAACACAGCGAGAAAGATCCTTTATCTTCCGCTCTGGTTGGCCAACTGTCGCTGTTTGAAGATCACTTGTACTGGACCAACGCTTTCAACAGATCTGTTGATTCTGTGCATAAATTCCGAGGTAACTACGTCAGCCACCCCATCAACCACGTCATGCTACGCTTCGAACCACGTGACATCAAAGTCGTGCACCCCCTCCTGCAACCCCTGCCAGGTATGTCCCGAGATGTTTCATGATGACGTCGCCCGAAGCTACTTTTTGGCAGTTGTTCTCGAATGTAAAGAAAATCTGGTTTGTTTCTAACCTCCAAAAATAATACGTCATATAATCCTTCAAAGCGCACCACTGCCGCATCGTCACGCCTGGCAGTCACTTTGTTTGTTGAATATGTTGGGTTCGGCGTACTCAGCAGACCCTGAGTGGATAATTCAGGCACTAACTCTCCTGTAGAAGTCAAATATATCGGTCAAACTAGAACAGTAACGTTTGTTTTCTACATATTTCCTTTTCTCATTCTTAGAAAATGAACAGTTCATTGCCATAGAAAAACACTATTTAGTTCCACCATGTCAACAGGTCAAGAAAATTTGATTTTCAATTAACCTGACAGCTTGCGGGTGCTCATGCTATATCAGTATATCAGAACAAGTTGAACATTATGTTGTCGCAAAAGCCACCATGATTGCTTTATTTTTGGAGGGTAACCTGCATTTCAAGAGTCGTAATCGATTGAACTGACCAAAAATGAATCGTATTCGATTAAATTGACAATTCAATTGTAATCGACGATTACTTTCGCGATTAAACTTGGAAATCTTCACTCAACATCACTGTGCGATGAATCGAGGTTGTGGTGGCTGAGTTTCCTCCTTTATCACCGTTTGTTATGATTGTTTCAGGGAGGCTATTAGCCCGTCTGTGTGTTTTAAATTCAGACAGTCCAAGGGCAGACACAGCGTTTGTAGCGAATTCTCGCTTTGTTCCAGCTAGCCTTCCTGTTGGCCGCCAAAAGTAACGTAGTGAGTCTACTGAGACCTAGCAGCAAAAATAAGAGCTCTCCTTAAAAACGGGTTCACACTTCGGCAACAGAATAGCGGGACATTACGAGGAGAGGTGTTGGCTTTGTTTTTATGTATTCAGAGTGAACTTGAGAACGTAAGTGTTGGAGTAGGCTGTGTACATAATTAGTGCATTAATTTACATACAGTAAATTAAAGTTTTTTAGAGGAATAAGGTACTTTAATCCAAGTTGAAAGTTCCTTTCCACAACATTGATAACTAGCATGTCAACCGCGATCCACCAGATACTGGTAGAAAAAAACTTAATGAAACCAGTGATGTTTTGTTGACCATCGCGACTTTTGGTCCAATAGATGGATGCGGATCTATATTGGCATCACTGTTCATTTCATTTCAAATTAATTTACTGCACAATGCTATGTTGGCTTGCAGACGATCGTAACTCGCAGTTTGAAGAAATAGTCAGCAATTTTGAAATTACTAACAAACGAATCTTTAGCGTTGCTGAACGAATGTTCAAGCCTGATAGAAGTTGTTTGACTGATAAAAGATTTGAAGCGTTGATGCTTATCAAGTGTAACAAAGATTTTAAACGTTGATCATTTTTCTTTAATCAATATTTTAAAGTGTTCGTTGCAGTGGAGTAACTGACGGGAGGGAAGAGGGGTGATTTGACCCCCCTGACCAGCTAAATGTAAAAACTACCCCCCACTTAGCTTATATTTCGGTTTTAGTATCGTTTTAATAGTTTTTTTTAGTAAGGTGTCGTCTTTTTGCGTTTTTCGGAGTATTTTCCATTGATTTGGGGTTTTAGTACAGCCATCCACATCCGGATTCACCATCGTTTCTCAAGTTTTTTTCTGAGTGTTGACTGATAGGTTCCTTACAGAGGCCTGTGTGCCTCTTTTTTCAGCTAAGTTTCCTCTCAAGTTAAACCTCTAGTTACGCCACTGGTTTGTTGACTGCACGAAGACCTCAGTAAACAATCAATGTGTTTTCACTTTTTTTCCGATGCTTGATTCTTACAGATTAGTAATTTTGTTTATTACATTCATTAATATCGTGTTGTCTGAAAATATGCTTACATAAAACCGTGCAAAAGCTTTTTTCTTTCTGAGGATGTTTCAAGACAATTGTAATCATGATTATTTGCAATGTAATCGATTACATTGTAATTTTTCTTATTCGTTATCGAGCAGGTAGCAAGTAATCGTAATTTGTGCTGTAATCGCGCCATGTTTGGTGACATATACCCCTGGATTTGCCCACCATGCCAAGGCTGTTTTCAAATTATACTACGAATTTCGACCACTCACACATAAAATGTTACCTTGCACGACTCCAAGCCATGCGAACATAAAGTTTGCTTTCTTGTTTTTTTGTTCAAGTCCAGATGGTCTTTTAAACGATTATTATGAATTGGAACCTTTTCATACTCCATGTACTCGTATGAAATTTGGGACCTATGAAACACATTGTCATGGTTGACTGACCATCACACAGTATACACATTCTGCCGACGCGAAACACCTTTTCAAAGCTAGTGTTACGTTTTTGTACTGACCACAGTTTTTCGCCAAAATGCTAAAGAACCTCTTCCGACCCAAAAAACGAACCTCCAACTCCTCAATTGTCAGCGACTTACAAAATACCCAACAATTCGGGCAAACGCCTGTTTGAAGCTAGCGCAGGCGAAGCGTGAATTCTGATATGTCCATCTGTATGTTGCTGGTTCGAGGCTCAGAGACATGCAAAAGTGATGCACATGCACTCGACAAAGCACGGTTTTGTTTCTTGTACAAAAAATGCGAATGTCGTTTGTCACCCAATGAATTGAAAAATTTGGTAGAAGACCGAAAGACAAGCTGCATCTGACAAAATAAAGCTCCCGATGTGGCAGTGATGGATGTTTTGTTTGAATCATATTTCAAAACATTTCAGTTGTCGACACATTTTGTGGTGACTTGTATCAACAACTTTTCTGGTTACGCCATGTTGTTTAGCTGGAAAGCTACCTGCCGTACATTATCTGACGCTGGCTGTGCAGTAGAGGGTCACTGCGATTCTCTTTCCTCCTCGGTATGGTCTAGATGTGTGCTTTCATTGTACGTGGTGTGTTTGCATGTGGTGTCAACACTTGTTGCTGGTGGTCGGTACGAGCTGTCAACTGTTTCGAAACTTTAATCTCCCATAACGAGACCTGAATGACAGGAGCCGAGGCTGAAAAGTTTTTCAGATATTGACTTGGTTCCACGTGTGGTACTACAACAACAAATCTTCCCCTTCGAAGGCCATCGGCACTTCCAAGCTTGAAATTCAAACATTGCAACTTATTTCATTTTTCCTGACCCGAGGATCAGAGCGTGTAGAGCAGGGTCTCAAACTCAAGTTGCTCCGAGGATCAAATTAAGGCTTTCAGAGTAAGCCGCGATCCGCGTTATGAGAACTCTTACAATGATAACATGCAAAGAGCACAGAGCTTTGCAAATGTTCCTTTATCCACTCATCAAATTTGCAATTAAAAATCGCCAGCCATGCCAGCGGTTTGAACAGCGTCGGGTGAAAAAAACAAATACCTGTTAGTTAATTATTTGGAAATGCGGGCCGCGTGTTTGAGACCCTTGGTCTCGAGACAAAGAATTATCTGAGGTCTGCGAGACCGACACCCATCCACATGAGTTTTGACACTCCATTACTGACTGTTAATGTGTGTGTTGTTGCTGTGTGTTGTGGTGTGTACCACCGTGTTTGTTATTTTTATGTGTGCTGTTGTAGTGCATGCTTTTACTTTGCTGTTACTATGTGCGTTTTTGCTGAGAGTGCTGTTACTGTGTGTGCCAGTAACTGCGCAAACCACTAACATGAGAATCATTATGTTTTTACTTTTCATGCGCAACCGTGTACGTCACTGGCAGGTCATCTGCGAAAGGTCATCGTTCTTAGCGGCGTGGCGTTCGCGTTCGTTCGAACTGAAGTGCAAAGCGTGATTTTGACAAAAGTGTCTGGACTCGTAAAATCAAACTAACAATAATGAGAAACAAACCAGCAAGATTTGTTGCTTCGTGTTTCGTTGTAAGGACGTCACATTGTTGCGAAGTTCATTTGCATTAACTTCTTCTCAGAAAAAGCGCATCCATGCTCCACTGACAATGGAAGGTGCAGCCATCTCTGCTTAATAACTTCCGCTGGAGGGCACCGATGTGAATGTCCTGAAGATTTCTTCCTGGCGAAAGATGACAAGACCTGCCTCAGCAATTGCTCGTCGGGAAAAGTATGTTCTTTCTAGTTTTTCGCTGTCACTTCCCACATAGTTCTTGTACACTCCTATCCATGTACACCCCTGTTCATGAAACACCTGTTTCTGTACTCTCTGTTTGTAGGAAATGCATTTTTGTTCAAAGACAGTTGGCTGAACTTGACAGAATGAATATTTTCGTGAAAAACTTGACAATGCACTTTCGAGGCTGTCAACAGCGGATCACTGATACATGCGTTATGCGAACACATAGGCGTTGTAAGGGATTTATGTTTCTATGCAGATATTAGGTCATTCGAAATAGTGTATCTTTTATGACCAGTTTTTTTATTTTCTTCCTGACGAGATGCAAAGGACGTACGTACATAGTGTCGTACATTGTATCTTGCAGTTGCTAGATGACTAAAGTAAAAAAGTATTGACCTAAATCAAATTACATGTGATGCTTCAGTATCAGTTTATTAGGGAGCAACTATAAACAAACATCAAATCATGCCACAGAAAACAAACCACATTAGAACAGCTTTTATTTTGTTCCCAGGACATCTGAAATAACCATACGGTTTTCTAGTCAGATGCCCTGATGAATAAGGGAGAAAAAAAAGAAAAAAGACCAGACTGAATGGTGCATTTCAATAATGACGGTCCAGGCTAGGCAATGTTATTTTATTACTAAGTGTAGCACGTCATGTATTGCCAGAGCATGTCTGGAAAACATCTGCCCTTTCATAATACAAAATTATTTATTTGTAGCGTTTTGAAAGCAATCATATATTTGCGTTGCTGATTTTCAGCGATGATATGATTGCTATTCTTGAAGTTTATGTTTTAATTTAGTAACAAATAGGTGGTAACTTGGTATTCAATACTTGATCGTTGTCTCGTATGATAAGAATGAATATCTTCAATTTTTGTAAAAAGGTCTAGAAATTGTTTGGGAACTAATCTAAAATGAATTTTACACATTAATTAACTGATTTCTAGTTTAAAGATTTTGTCTATATTACGTATTTGGGTATCTTTGTACAATATACATACGTTAGTGTTGAATTTGCTAAATTCATAATTCCTATTGTGAATAATATTCAAGGGATGGAGTGTAGAAAAAGATGATGATCCCCAGCTGGTAATGGCATATAGAAGATGTGAATATACTAAGCTATAGTATACTGTTTTCAAGGATCTGAATGGAATATAATGCCTGAGGTTGCAAATTATACCTGATGCTGCAGAGACTTACTTTTTTACCATAGTTATACGAGGTTTCCAATTTGATTTATCATCACTTATGATTCCAAGGTACTTGACACATTCAGTTCTTGAAAGCAGATGGTTGTTAATTTGAACGTTGAAATTTGTGTCTATATATTTTTTTTGTTTTGTAAATAGTATGTACTGGGTTTTATTGTAATTTAAAGATAATTTATTGTACTTCAGCCACTTGTCCACATGTTCAAGTTCTTGATTTATTTTTGTTGTTAGTTCATGCATTGAGTTCGCCGATAGTGAAAGAACCGTATCATCTGCAAAAAGAATGGTTTCAAAATTTGAGACAAGCGGTAAATCATTTACATACAACAGGAGAGGCCCTAATGTAGAGCCCTGTGGCACGCCACAAGTAAATCTGGCCATTTCAGATCTATCATTTATTACTACATAGTGTGAACGGTTTTCTGAATAGCTTTTACTATTAGTAGAGGTAAACCCTTAATAAGATATTGAGTATTTAGTTTATGAAGAAGTATATCATGATTGACTGAATCAAAAGCTTTGGCAAGATCCAAAAATATTGAACAAGTGGCTAAACCTTTGTCTGCATTTTGTGTTAGAAAACTTTGTAAATCGTTTAATGGCCAATTCTGTGCACAACCCACTCCTGAAACCATATTGGCAGTCTGTCAAAAGATTATTGTGTTTTAGGTAACTGTATAGTCTATCATAAAGAAGTTTTTCAAACACTTCATTAATTGTAGAGAGCAAGGATATTTGCCTGTAGTTTGAGCACTTTTCATAGGAACCAATTTTATGAATGGGAGTAATTTGAGCAATCTTTAATATGTCAGGGTACACTCCACTTGAAATGCAGTTATTGAAAATATCAGACAAATATATAGAAATAATAGAACTAGACAGTTTAATAAATTTTATTGGAACATGGTCAAGCGGAATAGCATTCTTACTATTGAGATTATTGATGACATGTTCAACTTCACTTGGACATATAGGCTGTAAGAAAAAGGAACTATTTAAATTACACTGGAAAGATGGGGAGTTACTGTTGGTTGAGGAATATTTCTAGCTAGTGTTTTTCCAACTACAGAAAAATAAGTATTGATTTTGTCTGCACTTCCTTTACTGCTCTTTGTCAGTGTAGTATCTTCATTTTACAGATCCTGTAGATGTACTTGTTTTTTATGCCCTTTATTCAATATGTTTTTATTGTTTTCCACATTAAGGACGAATTGTTATTACTAATTTCAATCTGTTGCATATAATAGCTTACTTTTGACTTTTCTATTAGATGATTTAACTTATTTCTGTATTTTCGAAATTCAGCCCATTTGTGGTCGTCTTGAACAGATTTTCTCTGTAAATTTGTATACAGTTTGTTTTTTGCCCTAATTGATTGAAGCAGTCGTTTTGTAAGCCATGGCTTGCTTTTAATACGTTCATGTCGTTTTGAAAGAGTTTTTAAGGGGGCATGTTTATTTAGTACACTTGCAAATGAAATCAGCACCGTACCTAAACTAGAATTAACATCTTCACTGATTGGCATACTGCTAAGGATTATTTGAAGTTCACTAAGAAAATTTTCAATACTAAATTGTTGCATATCTCTAAAAGTCACCTTTGGTACCCTGTGAAAAGATTTGGGCAGAGAAGCAATACAAAATATGGGGTAGTGATCACTTCTATCCCAAAGACGTATGCTTTATTTCATTCTATGCTTAAAGTGTCAAGTTGATTTTATGAAATTAATGATGAATGCTTTTTGTAGTTCTTATGCTCGAATACAAAATGCATCCCATACTGGTGGAAGTG
>Ga0210059_1004259_pt1 | contig 23045 bp, 12 predicted proteins | sample Ectturendosymbi2_FD_188042 | JGI IMG/M metagenome (GOLD analysis project Ga0210059, IMG submission 188042) | Ecteinascidia turbinata endosymbiont from Florida, USA - Sample 2 (SPAdes) (version 2) | ecosystem: Host-associated > Tunicates > Ascidians > Unclassified | place: Key West, Florida...
TGAGGTATTTTCCATTTTTTACTTATCCCAGTCTGTGTGCTGATTTATTCATTATGGTTGGAGTTTAATTGCTTTTTTTCTCTTGCTTCAGTTTTTCAACTTTTCAACAGCAAACATTGCTTGCAAATTCCAGGACTGAGGATGCGTAATGTCATTTGAAATCGATTTCCTATTAAAAACTTGCTGATGGATCCAACATCTTTGCCTTTGTAGAGACTAGTTTCCAAAACTTCGTTAATTTTTCATACAAAGATTGAAATAGTTGTATAAAGGTTTGAAGGTGCATGGAAGTTGAAACAATAGGTTTTTGGCTATACAAAAGTCGCTGCAGGCAATACTTACTAAGGCATGCTCTATTCATTTAATTCACTACACTACAAGCAGGTTAATGACATACTTATATTTGTAAAGATCAAAATACCAAGACTGGTTCAAATTTCTCACACTCTTCCAGTTTACTGCCTCTTCAGGGCTTTTTTTAAAACGATATTGATACCAATTGTCACGGGTTTTGTGGTAAAATATCCAAACGCGTTGTCTTTCTGTTCGTAAAAGATAACGAAAAATACAATTATAACGACAAACACAAGCTTTTCTTTAATTACATACAATTTTCCAATCACAACGAGGGAAACTAAAGATTGAGGTTCGAATACTTCGACGCTTTGAATCGTGAATTGTCTGAAAGACAAAGTTCACTTTTGAATATGTTTGACAACCGAATGCTTAACTTCATTACAACTCTTGTTATGATATGTATTTGCAGCCTTCATGGTTCTTAATAGTTTGCGCAACGTATTCAAAATTGAAAGTGCAAACATTTTTACATCTTTTGAATTTCTAGCTTCTACATGTAGAAAGTGAGAAATTAATATCATTTTGGAAATATTTTCACAGGATTCTATTTGTTTAAAAAAAAAATACTGTAAACCGATGGGCAAGTGTTGTTTTCCAAATAAGAAAGTTAAATCAATACAAATGTTCGCAGAATAACATTCAAAAAGGTGTGAAAAATATTGAAACTAACACGGGAACTAACACGTTTTTCTTCAATACAATCTAGAAAATTGTTGAACGCAATTTTCATTTACAGGTTTTGTGTTGAACAAAACTTATGCAAAATGCCGTAAGCCACTCATGTAGCTTAGTTGTTTTGAATTTCCAGCAGAGCAGACATGAAGTGCTAGGAGTTGCTTTTGGATTAATTTGTGCGTCTATCATCGATTTTGATGAACCCACTGATGACTATTCAAATGTGGCCCTTTTGTGAAACAGATGTCAATGCAGAAACGTATTTCACTGGTATATGGGTTATTTTGAATATATAGCAATTATATTTTTTTACAGCAAAAACAAAAAAATCATAAAACCAGCAGCATGAATGACGTATCAATAAATAAAGCTTAAAATGTGCGTTAGGACAATTATGTATAAATTTGCAGTGTAAGATTGTTTCATACTTCAATGTTAGTCAATCATTTGCATTTTTTAGCATTCTCTTTAGGGTATTTTGTATTCATTGCTTGAGATAAGCGACTGCACGTTTGCTGATTCCTAACAACAGAGAGATATCCTCCCAATGATGAGCATTTTTCGGACGATTCTTGAGCACTCAGAACATCATCCGACAATGTGAAAAAATCTTCATTTATTCCAATGATAGAGAAACCTGTGCATTAAGTAAAAACGCAAACTTTAACGTTGCATTTAGCTGTTTCATTTCCAACTTCATAACTCTTTACAAAAATTCCTACCCCAATAAAAATAAATTATAAGATTAGTTCTCGTAGTTCTACGTGATATGTTCTGTTTGATGAAACGTTGAATACTACAAGATGAAAACGGCACCTGATGTATGACCTAATTCAACGTCCAATAAAACTTTGCATGACATAGTGGAGGACTTGCAGTTGTAGAGTACAGTGGTAAATAGATAATAATTGCAGAAAATCGCGAATGACATCAACGTTTTGTCCTTGTAGTTTCCAGTATGTGTGAAACGAACGTGAAGACAATTCCTTTATTATTCTAAAGTTGCTGCCACGTCGTCTTTGAGACGTTGCGTCCCCGCTCATGTTTTTCCGTTTATTTAGCAGAGCTTCAATTTTGAATTTGTTATTCGTCCATTAGTGATTGCTTGTCCGTTTCGTGTTGATGTAACTTATACCTTTAAGGCTGTGAAAAAATAGTCGTAAAAACAAGAGCACCCCATTATTGTTACTGTAATATCTGCAAACAAAACGCCATCCAAAGACATAACTGCCAAGACCGTTTCCTTCTTACAAGACACCACACATTGTCAGTTTTGATTTAGGATTCGTCTCTAAATTAAATATGACTTGATGCTATGACACAAATCAAGTCGCGACAAAAATGGAAAAGAAGAGAAACTATGTGCAATCAAAAGCTCTAGGTTTTCTCCATTTTTTCGGGGAATCAGCCGAACGAGCTCTGCTTTCATCTCTTTGCGAAAATAAAAACTTTCACAAATCTATATTCAAGTAAGTAGTCTCCACAATTGGGCTAAGCAAGGAATTAATGAGGAAGTATATTTTTATTAGGAAATAGAGTTCAAGTAAAATTACACATCCTCAGTCCTGAAATCCGTAAGCAAAGCTAACGAGTGAGAAGTGAAAAGGCTGAAGTGAGACTAGAGGAAGAATACAAACTCAAGACTAAAATGAATCAGTCAGAAAACAAGCTGCGACAATTGAAAACTGGAAAATACGACTTTTCCAAACAATTTATTTCATTAAAACATCGTAATTAACTGACTGACTCCAAGAACAAAAGCTGCGACAAAAAAAAGCAACTAACAAATACGTCTATCACAAATAATTCATATCTATTGAAGATGATTGTGGTTTTGTCACTAATGACTTTTTTCTATTGAAGGTGAGTTTGTTTTTCTTCAATTGAAGATGATTTTCGTTGTGTCACTAAAAACTTCAGAAAACCCACAACGGAAAGAAGGCAATTCATTGCAGGGAAATCACTCAACCCTAAAGCGACATTCAAATCTATGTTATTTGGAGAAGCTATAAGATTGAGGCGTTTTACTCAAAGAAAAACGATTACCACTGCTGCTAGCCGACTCAAAGAAAAAGCGATCAGTTTTAGACTTCTCCTTGGACACGACATACGACATGATAGCAATAGAAAGAAAAATTGCGTCCCCAAAATTTCGATAAGAAAGAGGAGCTACATGTTTGATGTCCATCTTTCCTCCACCTGCTAACTTTCACAGAAGAAGAAGCAAAAATCAAATCCCAAAGCAATGATTACCCACAAAAGACATACCACAACTGGGCAAAAACTTGCAAATTACAAGCACCTTGTTTTAAGCAAAACACGAAAGCAATAAAACGTATTTCAAGGATTTGTAAGCACTGTACAATTTGTGGGTGCCGTGGAAAGCACAACAAATTCATGCTACCATGTGTTTCACAAATAATAGCATAAAATAAAACTGTCCCAGTGAACCAAAACTTGACATGCGCAAACTATGATATTTATGTAGCGAGTTGTGTGATGTGCCATGAACAGTATGTTGGCCAAACTAACAATAAACTTTCCGTGGGGTGGTCATCGCACAGAAATAACTGGAACAAACATAATTGCAAAACTGACAATGACCACATGGTTTTGTCGCGACACTATTCGAATGTCGAAAAGCTACGGCATGTCGAATTCATCATAAAACAAACAGATGATATTCAAAAACCTCAAGGTATCTTTTGTTCCAAAGCGCTTGGTGATGGTTCAAGGAAGCCGTCAGTTTTGTAGGCTCATTTGGCTTCACGCCATCGCACACAAGTACATAAAAACCACATGTTTTTGCAGACCAGCTGCTCTCTATTCTGTGCTGTAGGAACTCTGCCTATATTCGCGTTCTTTTCTGAAAACACGACAGGATTGGAAGGATCCTCATGCGTTGCTTTTGCAATAGATAAAAAGAAATCGCATGCAATTTGAGAATGACTTATCAAACCGTACGCTATTGATATGGTGCAATTGGTTTGTGGAAAAGAACATAAAAGGAAGATTTAGAAAGTTGTTTACCAAACAGTATGTTGTCGTACAAGTGTTGTGTCTTGTGATATTTTAGATAACGTGTTGAAGTAATAAACCAAGAGGCCCCTTTCGCTAGGTGGATCAACTGACGCGTCGAACTGCACGTATTTCTTGGTTACCGTCGATACATATTGTACATGCAGTTGAATTGAAAGAAGAGTCCTTGATGTGTGTAAATCTAGAGACGACTAGCGAAGTGACTGAAGATCAGGAAGAAATGCATAACCTCCATCAACAAAATAAACTCGTGCAATACCATTGTCTCGCTTTACACAGTCGGCGCTCTTGTGCTGCGTGAAGTCAGGTTTTACAACACTAGTGAACAAACGGGCATCGCACATCATTTCTACTCCTTGTGTTCTTCATCGATATGGACTGGCAAGATAAGCCTTTCCAGAATACTTGAAAATAGTTTTGAAACACGTAACTGAACGTGTGAATTTTATCAGGCCACGGCTTGTCTTTTCAAATTCCTTTTCGAAAATTATTAGATTTATCTTCGATGTTAATCAGTGCTTTATTCCAAATTCAAATCTTGCAACTGTGACTTTTCTAAAATTTGGTGTGGATTGGGCGAAGAGGCTTCTACGCTGTCGAAGGTCGCATTTGAAGTTATTCTACCTTTTCAGGATACTTACCTGTGTGGGGCAGGGTTCTCCTCAAAAAACATAAAACGAAACAGTGATCTCGTTTGAGGCCCAAAGATGACATGAGAGAATCACTTTCAACCACTGTTCCCAGAATGCCAGATATTGTGCGCAGAAAACAAGCACAAAAGTGTCACTGAGTGACTGGCTGGTTGAAATTGTTTGCCATTTTTCAATAGAACACAAATTAAACATGGCTGGCTGTATCGTCCTTCTTCCTAACGTTTTGCCCCTTGACTCAGTGATATGCCGGTTCGTATGAGACTGTTTTTAGAAGTTCAACAACCTCAGCAAACCATTTGTTAAAGGTATTCATGCTTGTTTGTAAGAGCATTTTGTTAAAGTTTCATCTCAGATGCTGACAATGTTTCGTACAGGATTTACCCAGAAGTTGGATATGACTTGACACGCCAAACGTTGTTGGGGGTAAAATCAATTTGTTGATTTTGTTAAAGGGTAAATGAGACAAAAAAGGATAGGAACCACAGCTCTAGACTGATTTAGTTTAAAAAACGAGGAGACTTTGCTGTGGAGTGAGCAAATTGACAAAACGCTTACTCAAAACTCAAATCCAGTGTGCTTAAGTACCGCTGTGTTTTTCTTAAAATAGGTAATTTTTGCATACTTACCTACGCGTCATGTGTCCCACATTTCCTACACCTTCCTCTCGAACCAAAGCCGTTTCACTCTGACCCAGACAAAACAAAATTTGACCGCTGACTAGCAAACATTACTTTTCCGGTTACTGGAAGCTTTTATTGCCTCCCTCACTCAAATCCGACAAACGACCTTGCTGGAAATCACGATAAATATTCAAGCCTAGCTTAATCTTTTTCTCCTATCGTTAGAACCCTAGCAATCCCGCACAAGCTAATCATTGCAACACGTGACACCCATCGGCAATGGCGACTAACATTTCCTGGCACATCTAATGCTATCATTTTTTGTTCAGTGGGGTATTTTCAATACACAAGTGCCACAAGTTGTAGCAAAGACATTTAGTGAGCTTTATCAACACTTGATTTTGGAGGGCGAAGTGAAGAAATCTACAATGGTACAGTTGTTCAGTTTCAATAGTATTGATGTTTTTATGTATGACATAACGGTATCAGATAATGAATTTCTTGAAGCGAGATACTGCAGTTGCTGAATTTGCAATGCATGGGTAATTTGAAGCTCAGGGTGTAGACTTGAACAACAAATAGAGCGAATTAGTGCCACCCGACAGGCAATGTGGGTTTCGTAGAAGGTTAGACTCGTTTTTCATAACATTTGCAGTCATAGAAGAAACCAGTTTAACACAAAAAGCTTACAAAGATGTTGCTTGCATTTAGATTTAGAGGCAAAAACCACAGCCTGAGAACCTAACACAAACGAAATGATTGTATGTTTCGTCAGGCTCGCAACCAAGCGGGGGAAGGCGGTTAATTTCCCCCTCCGTGATTTAAAAAAACATGTTTCGTTGTTAGGTGCAAAAACAAGTTACAGCCATTTTGCCCCCCTCGAAAATATCGGCTGGTTGCCGCTCTGTGCTTAGTTATGATTTCGGCGAAGACTTTTATTAAAAGGAACGTTAATCGAAACAGCTGTACAACTTGACTTGACTACCGTCAAGGTAGTTATTACCTTGACGCAGAAACGAGCAATGTTTCCAGCGTTTTCATCGCGCCAGGTTACCTTAGGTCAAATGCGCAAAATCTGTATCCATTTCATCATCTACCTTTAGCGGAGCGGTATGCCAGAGTTTTCTCAAAAGCAAACTCAAACTCACATACTTGCAATCAAATGCCAAGTAAGCTTTTTTTGGACGTCTGTGAAGGTTTCTTGGCCACCTTGGCCATGAATGCCAACAGTAAAAAATTTCCTAGAGCAATTGAGCAGGGTTGACATTGTAGTAAGTTCAAAAACCTGGAAGTAACAACGTTGATCTATTCTAAAGTCCATCGTCGAAACGTCCATCACCGAACCGGTGTCGCCGAAACGGCATCACCAAAATGCCCCATTCCGTAGTGGGGTGGGAACGTGTGGGAACTGCCTTCCCACACCTTTTTGCACTAGATTTCATCAAAACATAGCTGCGATCTCAGATGTGCTAGGGATACGCAGATTCGTACTAGTAATTAAAAATCTACAGTGAAAGAGGAAGAACCAGTGTTGAAATTATTGTAGGCGAATGCTTATTTTATCTGAAGTATTTGGTGAAGTCTTCCTTTTTGTTTAGTGTGGGAACGGCGTTCCAACATCAAATAAAACGCCGTTCCTGCACCTCATTTTAGCACTACACCTCTGAGAATGACTGAAGAAGTGCTATCGCAACAATGGCAGAGATACGTATTTTGTGAAGAAGCCGCGATCTGACGATTTGCGATACAGTGCGTGGCCATGAAATTCTTTAAGCCCTGAATATCGAGCCACTTTTCCGCATAGAGAGATTTCAGCTACATTGGTTCGGCAAGGTGGCCAGAATGACCAAGGAAATATTTGCAGAGCAAATCCTGCTGGCTACACCCACAGGAAAACGGCTGTGAAATCGTCCAGGACCAGCTTGCAGAATTGCAACTCCGACCATGCTTGGTCGTCTTGATGGAGAGGCAGTAGAACTATCTCGGATTGCTAAAAAACGTGATGTATGTCCAGTCCTCACAGGGTTGCTACCCCGCAGACCCTCCTCAAATGAATAACAGGTATGACAATAATCAATGAATGAAAAACAATTTGGTAGTAGGTTATTAAACGTTAATGTTGTTGACGATGAAACTTCATAGTTTGATGCAAATGTAGAGGTAATTTTCATTGCTACACCTGTGTTGGTGTGCATACATGAATGAGAGTTAAAAATGTACTGTATACTATGCGGGCATTTACAGTTTTACTACTTTTTATACTTCGCAATGAATCGAAGGCAAGTTTTTGTGAATTACTTGCTTGTTAGAAGCAGAGAGATGCACGTAAAATGTTTTTTCTAAGCGCAGCATACTTTTAAAATGTTGTATTTGAGCAGAAAGAATACTTGTCAGCATTTAGAACACGTGATAAATCACTATCCTTGGTTTTCGCTCGTAATGTTTGAACATTTTTGTAAAACGTATGATATAACGTATGATACAAAACAACACTTACATCACAAAGTTTCCGTTACTCAGTTGAATCCATTTGTTATCTAAGTTCACCATTGGTTTTGCGTAATATGAATCATTACACTTGCAAGCTATCTATTACTTGCGGGAAGCTATGTTTTATCTTAAGCTTTACAGAAAAGAGGAGGAAGTTTCTGTTTTAATGTTCAGCTAAAATATTGAAAATTCAATGGAAGGAAAATGTTTATTGTTTGAATTTCGCCGAAGAGGCGCATTGAAGAATTTCGTGATAAAAATTAAATTTGCAAATAAAGTAGAAACCTCAGAAATATGAAGATAAAAAAATAAAAATCATAACAACCTATGACAATGCGGTGATAATCAATGTGCTTTGCGAATAATATCCCTCCAATAAACAGAAAATTACGTTTGCGTGGCAAGAAATGAATGAATGAATGAATGAAAAAAAATAGGACAGTAATTACACAAGTCACTCAGATATTGAAAAATTCGTAATTTGTTCTAAAACCATACCTTCACAAAAGTTGAACAAGACGCATGAACAGAGTAAAAAGGAAATCCTAACAAAACAGGACAAGTGCTTCATTTCAGATTTTGCTGTAACCTGAAAATCAGTAACAATGTTATTTACTGTACATTTACTTTTCAACACATTACTATCCCAGAAAAAGTCAATGTTTGTTGTGAAACCAGCTGCATTTTTCCGCTATTCAAATGCACATGTTCCGTCGCGCCACCTCCAACAACACGTAACTAACCACACGCCCTTGAAGAATCCTACCAGTGCATATCTTAAGTCTTTCAAAACTTTGCACCTTATCGGTATGCAAATTCATGTACTTTTATTACAAAAAACTGATTCCAAACTAATTGGATGAGTATTTTGTTTCTTCTCAGTTCAATTCATTCTCACTCCACAAGACTATCCACAACTAACCCACTGTTTTTGCCAAGATGTAACACTTCTTTAAAAAATGTTTCTTCACGTTTGTTGGCCAATAAGTGTGGTTTTCATATCCAGATTGTGTTAAGTCTTCTGCCACCTTTACCTTCAAATAGCAATTTATGAAACACCCCTTACATGCAAAATTCTGTATTTAATAATCTCAGCAATTTGTCTAATTTGCGTTGTTTGCTTTTTATATATCTTTACTTTTTGCTTTTTTTTCCTGTGCATATCCAAATTTTCCTCATTTAAATATAATCTATAGTTTTTTTTGTTACCTCATCCGTTACTTTTTCCTATTTTTTCAATATTTCACACTTTGTTTGAAAATTTCTTTGGCAGCGTCAAATTTCCTTAATTACATTTGATCTTTTTTGTGTACAAAAGCATGCTATCCTCATGTGTGATTTGTTGGTCTTCACCATTTGTCAAAAAGTGGAAAACGTGATTGGTTGATTACAAGACCCACATGGTCCGTCGGCATGTTCCCACAGTAATCCTATCTAACACAGTGAGGCCGTCTTTTTACAATATAATTTCCACTGACAATTGATTATTCTTGTCTGTTGGTTTTGTGTTGTTTAGGTTTAATATCTGAGTCATATGAGGGAATGAATGAATCAATCAAAAAAATAACCAATTTAAAACTCTATTGCATCTACATCTAAGAGAAATGAATAAGCGTATGTTTAACGAACTCCTAAGTTGATACAACGGTTTGATTGAAGAGCAATGCCAATCATGGGCGCCGGAAGGGGGACGTGGGGGGCATTGCCCCCCTTTGGATTTTAAAAATTTCAGTGAAGGCGGTTGTTTTCTTAATTTCTACTGGGAAAAAACAAATTTCACCACTTTTGGCCCCCCTGAAAAAATTTTGTAAAAATACCCTAGCGCCCACCTCACCTGGAAAAAAACATCCGACGCCCATAATACCTATATGAATCTTCGTTTAAAAAAATGTTGTTGAATTCAGCAACTTTTGAACAGCATGAAAACACACAAAATTCAAAATAAGACTTTTAAATTTTGTGCTAAAACAAAAAATGATTTAGCAAAACACACTTGAAATCTTAAGGCGCAACCATGTAACACCATTTGAAAAAGTAAATGCGCAAAACAAGTAAACGGCTAACTTGAAACATTTTTTCTGTTTACATGTTACCTGTTTCAGGATTTTTCTTCGCTGCAGTTTTACTCTTGCTACGCAATGAGGAATTGCTGGGAAGTTTGCTGTTAGAATTTCGCAACGTTGTACTAGATCGGTGTGCAGTTTGTTTTATAAAAAATAGGACAAACTGTTTTCCTTACTGATTTTATCAACAAAATAACCTCCACTGTTTTTGCTAACTACACCAGCTTCAGAATGATTGTTTTCCCAACGGCAATATTTAATTGTAAATGAGTAACTGCCAAATGCGCTACTTTGTTGCTTGTATGGCTATTAGCCTGGTAATGGCTGATACTGATACTGAGATCTGCCTACCACTAAGCTATGTTTTGACTTCCAGACTTACTGCTTGGAGAAGAAAAGAAACAGTTTCAATGTCTGTAGGCGTGCCTTTGCTGCACGTTATAAACCCACAACAAACCCATTTGAAGCAAAGTTTGTATTGCATAAAACCCTCTCGCGTGTAAACTTTGATCAAAATTTATAAATTCAATCTGAATAGCGTTCTTGCCTTTATTGCCTATATCACTAAAGTTTATAAACATTTCTCAGCAAACTTGCGAAACAATATTTAGTAGTTCATTTTGTTTTCAGTTGATTTATTTTTCAATGAACTTTGGCAGACGTTCAAACTCTCAATATGTTTGTGAAAATTTTTAATGCGTTTTACCAATTAAGACTCGTATGTGTTTCACCTGATAAAGTGGGTTTATTTTACATTCATTCTCTTTTGAAAAACCTCAACAGGATTGAATCCAGAATTACCGCTTTCAGAGCAAGATGACATTGGGGAACGGGGCGCCGAATAACCTCTACATTACGACAAAGATTTCGTTAGTTCAGGAGAAAAACACTAGAGATATTCGACATTCTTTTGTGGAGACAAATTCTGCTGCTTTAAAACTTTTTAGCATCCATCCATTTTCACGCAAACTTGCACAAAGGTGAACTAACCAGTGCAAATCCATTTACTTGCAAAATGTTTGCAACTTGTTTTCTTGAATCGTTTCTAAACTGCCCAATATGAGAAACCCAGGTCTGTAGCAGAAGAGAGAAAATCTTGAAGTTATAAGTTGCCAAGCTCCGAATTATTTCATAAGATGAAACGTTACTTACCAATCTAGCTCCCAATCAGCCTTGCAATGACATTAACAAGAATCGACTGATTCTCAACATCAAATACAGAGTTTCGAAAACGCTATGCTTGCTAAGGTAGCCTTAAGTTTTTTAACTTTTCTGCTAAAGATCATCTAAAAGAAAGCTTGAAATTACACTTGTTGAAAATATTTGTGAGCAAAACAACACCTGGATATAGTTCAAAATAAACATTTGATTGTATAATTGATGGCCACTTTCTATATATGTGTCATCCAGATGTGGATAAAAAAATCTTTCATTAATCATTCTTCATAAGAAATCTATTTATGGAAAGGAATCCTTGCACAGCAATGAATCAGACATGATTGTGTTTGTCGAGCATACAGTTGCCTACTGAGCTGGCATCCTCAAAACTGGGAACAACATGAAGTAAAAAATGGATTTAAAGAAAGAAAAGTCACATAGGAAATAAAATCCAAGAAAATACAGGTGAAAAGAATGTAACACCAGTTTTCCCATACACAAATAATAGGAAAAGAAAACAGAAGAAACAAAGTTTTTAGTGTTTATTGACTAAAGAGTGCAGTGCTCTAGTGGACTACGTAAGTCGTACCTTGTACTTGAATTCGCTCATTGACCAGTCATATGGTGCGTCTACGGATGACTTTCACTTGTTGCGAGCTGTAGAAACGAGTCATTCATTTATTTTCATTCCAGCTTTTTTTCAGGAAAGGGTTTCCGGGGCAGGAGACCGGCGAAGACGCGAAATACCTCACGATCAACAGCATATCCAGATAGTTCTGTTGGCTCCACACAAAGACGCGGAACCAAACAAGGTCAGAGAAGTTGTCATCCTACCCGGTACTGAGATAACGTCTGAACCACATTCCCGAGGGTGCAGCCAGCAGGACTTGCCTTGCCATTTTTTCGTGGTACATTCTGGACGTGTGGTCCAATCAACGAAGTTGAAATCTACAATTAGAAGTTGTTAAATCATCAGAGTTTTGTGAAGCTCACAGCAGCTACAAGCTATGGCGCGAAATGTCACACCGTAAACTCTTCACAAAATTTCCACATCTTCAGCTTTTTCTTGCAGTAGCACTCTTTCAGTCATTATCGAAAATTCATTACCACAGTTGAGGATCGGAATAAAGATCGAATGATCAAAGACCGTTTTCCGTAACGCATAAATACCATCTCTATGAATCTCTCGACCTGCTAACGTCCATTGCCGGTCACTTGCAGCGCGCACTGTGTTGGGTTGCTGGAGACACCTTTTAATTGCAAGGTTTTCTTCAGATATTGCCACGGGCTTTTGGTGCTAATTTTCGCTCCCGATTGTCCGCACGATGAAAATCAATCAACTGCACGTTGCATATCCTGTTCACAGGATGGAAGTAGTACGAACACGTTTTGAAGAAGCAAAAGACTAACTCTGGAATTTTTGAAAGTGAAGCTGTCGTCGACTCAGTGATTGTCAAGCCATATAAATTATAAAGAGGAGTGGTGAAAGCACACAAACATTTCAGAGACCAATACCCATAGAGAACAGTTGTGATTTTACAACGCCATCATGGACACACAATGTCTGAACAAGAATTTGACGACATGACGGCCATCAAAAGGCCGCCGTCAACACCGTAATCTTACAACGTTCCCCAAATCTTTTCCCAAATGACTCTGTGGCATGCTTTTTTAAGGTCGACAAAGCATGTGCAGACATCTTTGGCATACTCACAAGGTTTATCGAATATTGAATTGAGGATGAAAACGTGGTCTGCAATGCCGTTGCTATGACCAAAACTGCCCTGGGAATCATCCAGGTTTGGTTCATTTAATTTGGGGCATCTTCTTTCAAGGCACCTGGCATAGACCTTTTTCCATTAAGGCTATTCAAAGATGTGGCCCGGTAATTAAGGCAGTCTCTCCTTTCCTCCTTTCCTCCTTTTTGTGTGTGGGGAAGGGGATGGTCACCTCAATTTTGCTAATCTATTGCGTTTCTTCCAGAACGCCAAGCCACTTGACGCATACGAGTAAGTTAACATTTAAGAAAAGATTTTATCACGCAGCTTGCAACCCCGCGGTCTTCAGTGTTTTGGACAGCTACGATCGACCTTGTGGCAGTAATGATAATCTTCTCCAGCATGCCAGATGGTATGAGAGTGACTGGAATATAAAGAAGTCAAAAATACTATCTCTATCCTTCGAGGGTGTTGTCTTTATTACTTGGAGAGACACAATTTTTTAGTTTTTGCGGCGGAGAGGTCAGAGTCGGGCTTGTCATATTGTGAACATGCTGAAGATTAAGTGGACAAAGTATTCAACGCTATGAAATCCATAAATGATCACGGTGTCTCTGGCCGACATGGTTTATTTAGTAAATTCTATAAATATGACGGCAAACTCCATGCGCTTCGTCTTCCTGTCTACGCCAGTTGCACGAATGACCAAGTTTGCTCCCATAACAACAGAGTGACGTCAGCATAGCAAGGAAAAAAACTGAGAAATGTGTGGTTCAAGTCGAAGATTCTCCTACTTCTCCGTGGAGGGAAATGTTTGTCGTCTGGTGTTGAATCGGTTATATTCGATCAAGAGCTCTAAAGATGCAGAATTACGCCAAGTGTTGAACAAATCCACGAATCATAAATTGGCTGTTGGTGTTGGGACCCAGGGTCGGTGACCTCGGTCAAAATTGCGTAAACTTCACCATTCTTGAGGTAACCTAAAACCTGAAATCCAAAATTTTCCATCTTTACAGACCGAAAATAGAAGATTTTCCGTATCTTTAGATGGTTTGAACAGATCTCTAGTTCAATTTGCCGGCGAGTTATTTTGGTGCAAAGTGACGCAAAAAAAGAGGCGCATGCGGGACTTGCGAAAGTTTGCGAATGCGACCTTACCGAAGAAGCGCAACACCGGGTCAGTCTTGTAACATCCTTCAGTTGACTCTTCAAACGCGTGTACACAAACAACAACCGACTTTACTATTCAAAATAGCCGTGCGCAATGTCATGTGTGTCTGTATCCTGCTATGTGGTTTTGACATTTCAAGAACAAGCTAAACAAATCACTAGAGGCGTTTCACATTCGATGAAAGCAGTCATTGTAGACTTGCACTGGTAAAGAAAAACCTACTGAGATTTTTCGACAGAGCTGACGCTTGATGTCTGAAAGCCAAGTTGTCACAAAGATATTTCAGTTGACATCATAATGTCTGCTTCCAGGAAATATTGTTGCATGCTGCACACTGAAGTTCAAAGGGCGATCCTTCTGCAGGTGGGAATGAAAAGCGTTTCAAGCACCGTATAAAAACATTAAAAAAGTTGAAGATGCACCCTCGCAGCTAGAACGCCTTGCTGCAGAACAAGTGGTATGGTGAAATCGCATAGCTGTAAGTTTGGGATAAAAAAGTGAATCGATCAGTCGACTTAAACCTTCTCCGTAGACTCGAGCAGTATATCGCACTCCATAAATTCGAATTTGGCAAATATCTGCTATTTGTGTAGCCTTCGCTGCACCATCCAAGTTCTCAAAACGCACTACTCTCAAGTTTTCTTTGACTTTTATTGAGTTTGTCACCAGTTACATGACTCAGCTGGTTGATCACGTGCAACCAAAACTGGTTTTCTGGTCTCTATTCCTGGTCTTCATACTGGAGATTTGAAAATCGACACACGCGGCCAGCCTCGTTCGCGGCGTTAATGGGTGAGTGCAAGAAAACCATCTTTGCGTAGTGGTGCTGCCACTGACTCGCCAGTTGCTACCATTGCATCGTGTACCGGGGAAGAGTGAAGTAACCCAATGGCGCAAATAAGTAGAGATGAATGCCCCGAAGACTACATAGAATCAGAGTTTGTACACTGATCGCATTTTCCGTTTCAAAGTTTGATGTTACGATCACTCACGTCTTGCTCAGAGGTTCTTCCTCTACTTGCGACATTCAAACACCTCCAGCCGCATGACGTGTCCGACCTACGCGACGTTTTTGCAAAACGCAAACATCCCTGAACCTACTTCTGACTTGAGTGCTTAGATAACCTACTTGTAACCGAACGACCACTGTACTGGTTAAAACTTGCCAACAACCTCTGGAGTGTAACAGTAAAACATTGACAAATTCAAATATTTTTATCCTTTTCCGTGGGCAGGTGAAAATTATTTCTACCTTTTTACGCACTCGTGCAGTTCATTGCAGTGAAATACTGTTAGGTTTGTGGACATTGATCAACATTTTAACCATTTTTGCGCATTGGTGTTTCTGTGATCGACACTGCATTAGTTGCGCGTGCATGCTTGATAGCGCACTGCATTAACTTAAATCCCACAATTTTGCAAAAACAATGGATTGAGTTATCAAGAGCGCTTGTACTTGCGACTTGAGCGTGTGTTGGCCAAGTGTCACGTCAAGTCAGTGTTCTGCAAACAATGAAGCTCACCCGTTTGCTCGTTGACCTTGACAGAAACGTAATCTCTCGGCCACTTTGAGAAAGTGTTGCTGAAATTGCAGCATACTAGGCATCATACTCAGTCACAAATGGATGATTTTCATTGATTTCTACCGAAAACAGCGTACACCTCGTTTCCACAAAAGCAACTCACCTTGTACGTGCAGACTGCAACTGACAAATCACCTTGACTTTCGACACAATCGCTAAGAAGCCATGCAGCTGTAACTGTAAATGCGGAGACCACGAAAACTTCCTGTGGAGCAGGGCTCGGTCTGCACAACCGCTTCGCTATTACCGGCCGCATTACGTTTATTTTTATGAATTACGGCCACCAGTGATTTCAAGATATATTTATTTTTTGCATTGCTTTTGTTCTACTTCCACACATGGAGCCTAGCCTGCTTCAACACTTCTGTTTGACCGTCTTTCCTCTAACTATCCGCATACAAAGAACTAATATTATAGAGATTGACCGCCATAGCAGATGTTCTGTTGCAACCTCTCCGGTGGTGTTGCGTTGATTGTGTGATTCACCACGAACACGATGTGCGTGAAGAATAACACCATAATATATGTAGCGCGAGCAAGCAATAGTATGAGAAATTGCGAGCATGATCTGTTGTTGCTTGCTGCCACGCTGCGAAGCTTTGCGCACATGCCGCTCGGGATATCCGATCGCAACAAAATGGAGCTGTGACCAGGATGTGAAGGTCGTGCCAGGGTCATCCTTCACACAAAGAACGTGCGATCGGTGCGGTTCGTTGTAAAAAGAAGGGGATGATGTTGCAACCTCTCCGGTGGTGTTGCGTTGATTGTGTGATTCACCACGAACGGGATGTGCGTGAAGAATAACACCAAAAAATTCTAGCGCGAGCAAGCAATAGTAAGAGAGATTGCAAGCATGATCTCTACTGCTGCTTGCTGCCACGGTGCGAAGCTTTGCGCACATGCCATTCGGGATTTCCGATCGTAACAGTTCTAATTACATTTGCATGACCGCATAAGTTTTTATAGAAAGACGTATACGTCCGTGCGGCCTCAGGTTTCGCACCCCTGCTTTAATGTGACCAACGGATTGCCCCTTGCGCCCCAACACGCATTGACGTGGGTTTCACGAGAGACAAAATACCTCGTTTAATGCTAATGCTCGTTTTTCAATGCTAATCGTTTTCAATGCTAATCTTCTCTCACGAGAGAGAATACCTCGTTTTCAATATTCATTCCCACTTCGTCACACACAGCTGCAAACAGCTTAAGTGCATGTTGTGGACCCTGTTCACAAAATACAAGCAGTGCCAACTCGTTCGCAAAATGCAAGCTGTTGATCCTGCAACTCCCATCAAATAACACCCTCGTCAATTCGGCTGTGACTGATTATACAATATATACAAATTATGAAGCGGAGTGGTGACAGTAAACTTCTATGCCTATACACCGGATTCCAACACGAACGGGTGCGGTTGTGATATGACGCCGTCGGCAGGTACTGAAATTTTTGAGTAAGAATACAATGAAATGGCAGTCAGTAACAGGCTCAGTCAACACGGTACTCCCCACAGCTTTGCCGAGGGAGGAATGCGTACGGTTTTTCCAGGTCGACAAACAATGGAACACATTCTCGGCACAATCCCAATATCTATCTAAAATTTGAGTGAGAATGAAAATTTGTTCTGCAGTGCTTTAGCCAGGACGCAAACCCCCCTGGTTGTCCTGCAACATTTATTCATTATTTCGCAGCATTTTTTTAAGGCACTTGCATGGACGTCGGAAGGATTTTTCCAGGGGTCCTTCTACCCCAGTAACGGGTAAAAACGTTTGTATACATATTCTAACCTAAAAGTGTGGAGATGTCATGAAGTTTGAGCTCCCTACGATTTGTAACAAAAACGTTATCGCAATTTAAAATAGCAAAGTTATTGTACCTATGCAGCCTGACGAGGGTTTACAAGGAATTTATGACATCAAAAACGTGACTATTGCTTAAAGTGGAGGCGTAAAGGATGAAAGTCTTCTCACTTGATACATCAAGGTTTTACCGCCTAAGTCAGCTGAAGCCTTTATAATCCATGGGTTGGTTGATGTGGTTTTCGCAGGGGATGAGGAATCCAAATTAAACAACTTAGGAATCGTAACAGAAGTTTGTGTTTCAATATTCTTTATTATTTTCCGGTCTTTGAAAACTAACACCGACCCGCATTTTGATGAATCAAAATCGAAACCTTTCCGTCATATATTTCCAACTGTCTTAAATTGTGAAAAAGGATGGAAGTGGTCCTGCAATCGATCGTTTGGTTCTCAGTGTGGACTCTGTTTAATTGCAATCTAGAAATATAAATATTTATTTCGTATCTTGTCCTATGTTCAATATTGCCTTATTTTTCGGAACTGCCATTCATTCCGTAACAAATCCATAAAGCTGTAGGACCACGAAACATCGACTGAAGATTCTGCGCAATCGAGAGGAAAGGCGTAAGCTCGAGTTGAAACATCAAAACTGTGTTTGAAGTGGGTTGCCACTGCTTTTGACATTTTATCTTTTTTGAAATTTTTTTCATTCCTTCTCAAACCGTTCAATTGATCAAAAGCACGTTGAAAAGTAATATTCACCTCGTGTTTTTAGTGCTTATATCCATTGAGTAAAATAGTGCAACAGATATCTTTGCCACTTTTAATAAAAAAATTGTTTGCAAATCATACAACTTGAATGCATCGTAATGATCCTTGTTTCTAACGTAATTATTGTATAACGTCTTTACTCCTGCACGCAACACAGTAGACTGAAGCGTGCATGCCAGTAATAAGGAACACACATATACATGAAATAACACTAAGATAGATAAGCGGCTGCAGTAGAGGAGCACACGCTTGATGGCGCTAGCACAATTACTTTGAAACACAGGCATGGGTGTGAAAATGTGGTGGCAGCACAGGTCACACGCATGGATGACGGCATCGCGGTTGTTACAATACAGGGTGTCCATAAAGTCCTGCACAAATTTAAAATGTAATTGCGAAGTAACTAAAGTAGATAAAATCATAGTTTTTTGCAAAGTGACGTTTGTTTATTAAAGTTTAAAATTAAAAAATTTGGAGTAGTTTAAGTAATAGCCATATTTCAAGATCTTGCTTTTTCATGCTATTGATAGACTTCAACATCAACATGTGCTCCATTTGTTGCTCTCAATATGTCAAGGCGATACTCAATTTCGCGCCAAGTGTTCTTCCGGTTTCCATAAATTTTTTAAATCATCTCTTGATGCTGTTGTGTGAGGAGGGTCTTCTCCAGACTCACTTCTAAATTTACGTTGTACTGCAGTTGGTGATTTCAATTCATGGTACCAAAGAACACATTGTGCTTTTTGTTGAATGGTCAACATGTTTCATACTTTGTTGCAAACTTACGTCTTTATTAAAAATGACTTTAACAAACAAACTTTATGGTAGTATAATTCACTGTCGAAAATGTGAAGTTTCTACCTTATGCGGTTTTTGCGATATAAAAATTTTTAATGTGTGCAGGACTTTATGGACACCCTGTATATTGCTGCGATGACTTCCAAGTAGACCGATTTATAAAATGTATGGGGAAGTGGGAGGCTGCGAAAGGTCAGGGATCTATTAGGCTGCAGATCTCAAGGGAACAGTTTATAGCAGTAAGTAAAAGTCTGTTGCTTTGAGTGAAAGGTTTAATATGCGCAATTCGGTTCTATAGTTTATGGAAGCTAAATGCGTTGCAGGCAAGTCATAGCAAAAGAGGTAATATTTATATGCAGCTTAGCTTTGAGTGTTTAGATTGATATTTTTTCTAATCTACATCGTTACTCGCAGCGCTTGAGTATTGGCAAAGGAAGTGCTATTGCAAGTACAACCTGCAGAGATGTGATCTTACTTGACTCTAAAAACGAAAAAACACCCATGTAACGACAGCCTTGAAAACTTCGCGCAAAGCCGCAACAACAGTTTCTCAGCTCATGCGCATCTGACATTTGGTTCAAAATCTGATCACTTCGTTTCTGAATTCCTTGCTATATTTCTAACGAAGAAAAGGCTAATGAGATTCGGACATTAATTCGGTTCGATGTAAAATGCGCTGAAAACAGCACCTGCCAGACAAGAGCTTTCCCAAGTGTATGCTGTACATGTGCGACCTCACGTGAGCTTATTGAGCACCAGCGAACTTAACAGTCGAATAGAACAGCATCGCTTACTGTCATTGTATATATATAATACTGTAGTTAAGACCTATTTCAAGTGTCAGACAATCTGATTTGCAAAAGCGCTTTCCATTTCAAGGGCAATTAACTAACATTGCGTCCATTACAAGGCAGCAAGAGGGGCAAAGGGTCACTGACTGGGAGTTTTATCAGCTTTTCTTTCCACATGACATGACTAATGGTAGTGCTGAAAGTTGCATTGCAGGGTTGGTAGACTAGATGGCCTGATCAGTGGCGTAGCCAGCCCAAAAATTTGGAGAGCCAAAAATTTTTGGGAGGCCAAAATGTTTCATTTTAGGCAAATAACACTATTTTGTTTAGAAAAACGCCTCTCAAAGCACAAAATTACTATTTTTCAAAATCTGGGGGGCATAACCCCTTTGGCCCCCTCTGGCTACGCCTATGGGTCTGATAGCCTTTCAATCTTTTGTAACAAAGGAACCATTAAATGTTGTTGCCTGTGCAGAACTTTGCTGTTAACTATTCTATAGTTTCTGCATTACATTCGACGACGCAATGCTGCATGATCTATTAACTTTGTTAACCACTATTTCGTCACAAAAAGACAATACTCTAGCAATAAAAAACAACATTTCAAACAAACGCTCATTACCAGAAGCGGTCAAGATGCGCGGATGTAAACATCGAGACTTTTAATAGCGGCCTTCTTCTGCCAAAAATACTTGATTGTCAGATATTTTCAGAAGTGCTTAAATTGGTATTTGACACGATAACTGAACTTGTGCTTTTGCAGCCTCCGGCTTCAATACTGTAACTCCCAACCTTAAAAGACCGCAGAAGCCGATATCTGGGTGCAGCTTCCTGACTTACAGGTCCACATCAAGAAAACAGACAGCCACAAAATTCGTTAATTCACGTTACTTCAATTCGACGAGCCCACAAACATGGCCAACAAACGCGCCAACAAAACGTGATTAGCGAAAATTATGAAACCCAGCCTCACGCTGTGAGGACCTTATGTCCTGCATTATTAATAGCCTTATGCTATATCAGCCTTGTGCTGCAAAAACCTATACGTCTTCCAAAACTAAAGGACCACCTCTCAGTCCTCAATTCGTATACTGACGCACTTCCCCGTTCCAATCACCCGGAAAAAACAACATTCGCCAAGGTATGCGGAATTACATAAAAAACGCGGCCTGTCAATTACTCGAGGCCTAGTCACCGCAATTAACACAATTAGGGAAAATCGTGACGCCAGGGCTACAGGCAAGCAAAGACACGCAACGATTCTGCGAACGTTACAATGGGCTTTGCGGCACGATTATGCGATACTCGCGAACAACTGAAGCTACTTTGACACTTGAGACATTGTAAGAAATTTTTTGACAGCGCGTCTTGTGACGCGTTCCTGATGCATTTTGACGTCATTTGTGACATCAGACCGGGGAAAACCAAAATTTTGGCTTAGCCAAAAAAGCAAAAAGCAGTGGTTATGTGCAAATATGTGAAGGTAGAGATACAAAAATGTTAGAAAAATTCATTCCACATAAAATACATCGGCAATGACCCAAAGTTGTAGAAAAATTTAAAAAAGATTGTACCATTTTCTTGGGAGGCAGGGGGGAATTTAACAATTTTTAGGCCCATAACTCCGGTTCCGAATACAACAAATCTGAAAATCGCAGAACATGTTTACATGCAGATCTTTCAACATACTACCAAATTTGAAGAAGAAATGTTAAGAATTAAAAACATTATGGCAATTTAAATTCTAAAAGTCGAATAAAATATGACGAAAATTTAACAAAAATTGGCAAAAATGTTTCGAAAAGTTTCGGCTTTTTTCGGTTGTACTTTTCGCGTTATTTCCAATGATGCACTGCAAAATCCGCTGTTGGCCAGGGTTTTGGTGTAAAACCCGAAAAATCGCTTTTTTCAAAATTTAAAATAATGTTTTTTTTGCACCAAAATTTCTTCTCAAAACTGGCAAGTGACTTTTTTTGTATTGGTGGTTAGTTGCAGTCCTTGCAAAGAGTTGAAGCCAAAAAACGCTTCTATAATTTCTAAAGGTGACCAAAAATTACTAAAAATCGCTTCCAAAAATGTAGACAACATTTTCACAAAAGTTTCAAAGCTAATCATGCCTTCCCTGTGACTTGTTGGAAAGATCGCTCGATAATCTTTCTTGCAATGTCTTACTTGTCGACGTAGCTTCAGTGTTTCGCGAGTTATCGCGAAAATGGTGCCAAAAAAACATACATCGTTATGTGCTGACAAGTACGCTGCGCCATCATTCCATATTCATTGCTAAGTTGTTGCGTTGAACCTTGCTCCAACGAGCATGTCAGAAACTAAAGAAAATTAAGAGTTAAATGATTCTTTCCAGACGCATTTCCGTAATTGCATCCACTTTAAAAATAACCGAAAGCAAATTGCAGATTATGCTGCGCTGTAAACATGGAGCAGCACTGTTGCCAATCGGTTACCTTTGGCAAGACACATGTTTTGATAAGCTAGGATTTTTGTAGCCTTACATGAAACTTTTCAACAGTCAATGTTGGGTCCATAAGTGAGGAAAAATGAGTATTAGAACATTTTGAAACTAACAATTTGTTGTAGGGCTGATGACTATCACATATGCACCTCCAAAAACTTTACATAAGCAGCATAGACTACTTAAACAACTTCTTGTACTAAGCGTTTTTTCTCCGAAAGTCACCATGAGCAATTTACGATCACATTTTAGGGCAACCTAAAAAATAGATTTTTAACTTTTTATTAAACCAGTAGGCACAAGTTTTGTAATTTTCAATTATTTCAATATTTCATGTACAAGTTGGCCTGAATCTCTTTTATGTTTTTAATAGCAATTTTAAGAACATTGCTTCCTTTTTGTAAGTTTTTACTTTCTGTGCTTGTATGATGTAAATCTGCAACATATAACATCCGCATATCAGCAAATTTGAAAGTCATTGGGTTTTCAAAGGTTCCGTATGCTAATAGCTGTTTTGCCTACGACATATAAGCAACGTATGTCGCTGACAAATTCAACATTTTTCGCTCTTCCCGGCTCTCCGGTTCACATTGTTCCCCAATGTCTGTTAGCGCAGTTCGTGATAAGGTTTCGGCGATTCACAATCCCACGCACAGTTGCGATTGAACAATTCGTTTTTTGCTTTTGCCCTGCCTCACGCAGCATGCAATAAAACACCCCTCGGTCTTGCTTCGATCAGTGACGTTTTCGGCGCTTTATACGTGTATGCAAAGGAGCAGCCAGGGGGGGCTGAAGGGGCTCAAGCCCCCCGTTAGCGATCAGAATATTGATGTTTATTTTCTTAGTTTTTCACCAACATTGTACTGTAAGTCGAGATCAGGTACATTGCAAAAT
>Ga0210059_1004260_pt1 | contig 23045 bp, 11 predicted proteins | sample Ectturendosymbi2_FD_188042 | JGI IMG/M metagenome (GOLD analysis project Ga0210059, IMG submission 188042) | Ecteinascidia turbinata endosymbiont from Florida, USA - Sample 2 (SPAdes) (version 2) | ecosystem: Host-associated > Tunicates > Ascidians > Unclassified | place: Key West, Florida...
ATTTATTTATTTGAGTAAACATCTTTTTAATTTTTGAGTAAACACTTATTTCATGAGTCACAGTTTTTTTTGTCGCCACTAGTATTCTTGACGTCAGTCAGTTTGTTAAGATGTTATGATTTATGAGCTTGTGTTACGAAATTTTGATTGTAGTCTTGAGTTTGCTTTTTTTCTGCTGTTACTTCAGCATTTCCACTTTTCACCCGTAAGCTCTGCTTGCAATTTTCGGGACTGAGGACGCGTAATCTTTACGCCTATTTTAAACAGCTTTTTGCTGGCATAGTTGGCTGGATAATTTGAGATGGCATTATTATACAATTAGGAAAACTGTGAAACAAGAGAATACTTTTTCAATAGTACGTCTTCATCGTAAACACAACAAATTACACAGAACTGTAAAATGATAGCCTCTCTTTCATTGATGCACAGCAGCGAAACAAGACCGATTCTACTGATTGTGTTCCCGGAACCACATAAACCTGTAGCCTACAACAATTCTCCATGAAGCTATAGCACTATTAGTGTGCTTAAAACCCGCATCCGAGTATACATTTCTTGAAAGTGTCAATATTCTAAAATAGCAAGGAGGCTTTAACAAAACTTTTGCGAATCCCCTCGTCTGATATCACTCCTGGGTCAAACTTCAAAAAACAGAGCTTCTCTAGCTGTCAGCTCACGTTGCATGAGACTGTGTCACGTACTGACTACTCTGCTTACAAGTGAAAGCTTGCGTTTACCTTGTAGAAAATACGATACCTCAGTTGTATTTTTGCCCCATTCGGACGCTGTTTTAATTCTACCTCCAAGTTTCTCCAAATTAATTTGACGCCATTTGCTCAATTTAGGGTGTAGAAAAACCAAAAATAACAATTGTGCATTTGCGTCTGCAGTTGAAATCCAGAAAAGTACGCGAATACGTCCAAGGACGTATTTGTAAGTTTGAAAGAAAGAGTGCTTTTGTAAGTCATTTGCCGTGATGAAAGCCTACTGTTTATGACTGAAACGTCGGTTTCAGTCAAAATTTCGATCACAACAGTTGAGCTTTTGATTTGTCTTTTTTTGTTATATTAAAAAAATTATTCGCGCCATGTAGAAATTTTGTTATATTACAAAAATCATTACAAGAACCCAGTGGCGTACAAGGCGGGGGGCCTCCGCCCCCGGCTTAAAAAATTCAGGGCAAACTCTGTTTTTCAAGGCAAGCGCAAGTTGCTAAAAATTCTGAATGCAAAAAGTATATTCAATACAGTGAAAAATTCAGGACAAACTGTTTTTCAGGGCAAGAGCAAGTTGTTCAAAATTCTCAATGATAAAAAATATATTCAATACAGTGAAAAATTCCAGGGCAACTCTATTTTTCACGCAAGCGCAAGTTGCTCAAAAGTCCTGAATGATAAAAAATATATATTCAATACAGTGGATTCAGGGCACACTCTATTTTTCAGGGCAAGCGCAAGTTGCTCAAAAATCCTGAAAGTATATAGTATGTTCAATACAGTGAAAAATTTCAGGGCAAACTCTGTTTTTCAGGGTAAGCGCAGAGTTGCTCAAAAATGCTGAATGGTAAGGAACATATTCAATACAGTGAAAAATTTCAAGGGAAGCTCTGTTTTTCAGGGCAAGCGCAAGTTGCTCAAAACTCCTGAACAGTGAAAATATTTTGAGTACAGTGTATTCAGTGTATATTCACTTGGGGGTGATCCGTGTAATTTGGGCTAGTGTAGTGTGGAATAAGGACCAAAGTCTCGACTGGTTATAACAGTGGCGTACGCAGAAAATTTTTATAGGAGGGTTTCCTTCAGTGGCATATGGTGGTCATTATTTGTATTTGGTGTTTGCTCTTTGTGACGTCACAATTTGATGTCATATTATTGTTTCCAAACTAACGTTTTGGCGAAGGTTGTTGACATAATATGCATATTCTTCTACACACACTCCCCTTAATTTATGCGTCATGGCACTGAATATAAACTAACAGCTCTCCAGGTTAGTATATCGGAGGGAATAAACTCAACGCTACGACACAACAGTTCATAACTGCAAAAATATCAGGCAAAGCATTAAAACATAGGAGTAAAACACATTCATTATTGCGTCAGAGCAATTTATAGCTGCAAATGAGGCTGCGCTAATGTCTCGTCGAATAAGTGCAGTGGAGCATAGAAAGCAGTGGAGCACAGAAAGTGTGGGACTGGACTGTCTGACGCACACCCCGGTTTGCAAGATCGAATCTTGCTAAACTACACACGAATTGAGAACGCCGATAAAGTACGCAAGAAAACTTTCGATTTTTTGTTATACATAGAAGTCCAGCAAATTTTTAGTTGTCCTTTTTCCCTGCTGCAACATTATCAAATGCCTGAATGCTTCTATGTCAACAACTGCGGTTTTGAGCTGGTGCAAGAGTTCTATCATGCTACAGAAATTGGTAATGTAGCCAATGCGGTCAGCGCATGCGCTGATCAGCCATAGCAGACAAAATAAAGACAATTGTTTCGGATAAAGTAGACTATCACGGAACACAGTCTTAAAACATGTGTAGTGGACGAAATGTCTGCAAAAAGTGGTGAGATGGTTTCTGAATGCAGACGATAGCCCAGATTCCCATCAAAACCTAATCATCACCTTTCGGCCCATTTACAGTGTTCCTAGTTTCGTAAATGCAGTGTGTAATTTGGACCAACCCTGGTGGCGGTTTGTGTAATATGGACCAGTGTTACAAATGACAATACTTGTATAAAGTACTTGGAAAGTGTTTTATGGGCTACGTTCATAGGAACATCGTACAGTACTCTGCATGGTACAATCACAGTATTCGAATACGATACAATACGTACAGGCATACTGGCACATGCATTTTGAATGCGTGTTTCATTTCCCGAGGTGCAATCTTTAGTAGAAGCGGGCTGCACGGACGTGCAGATTGCTTGGCCGCTTGAGTGCACCGTGCGCGTCTTTAAGTGCCTTGCTCAAGCGCACAGCAACGATAACACAGGCAGGTGCATGGAGTCGACCATTCGATCCGTAATCATCGCTTGGCGTTGCGCTGTTGAAGCCGCGTACATATTTGCACCAGCAGACAATTACCGTACAGTTTCTTGTCTGGGAGAACACAGCATGCAAGGAACTTCAACCCCTTGAGTTAACAAGGAAGGTACCGAGAGAATTTGCCTATAACCGCACCTCTAGGGGATTGCGTAAAGAACGTTACTGGCGAATTGGCGTTATAAGCGAATTGAAATGCATGTAAAAGAAGCCATCGAGACCGTAAAAAAGGTAACGTTATAGATGAATTGACGTTACAGACGAAGCCGTTAAACGAATTCAACTGTAGAGAACAGATTTACAAGAGGTATCAGGCTCCATTCGAATTAAACTAAAAAAGTTAGTTTCAGGGCAACATGTTATTTTCAGGGCTAATTTTTTCCGCCCCCGCAGTAAAATGCCTTCCCGTTCGCCTATGCAAGAACCTCTTTTTTCACCAAATATTCGGTTTTGGAGAAATACGGTGCGTTACTTTGCATTCTCTCAAGGGAGTCGTATTTTGCAAAAACTTATAGTAAGCCTAGTTTCATGCATCACAAACTCTAACTAACCTAAGAATAAACTATCAAATACTGGAAAATGGAAAGCAATTCCTCTTCAACTCACGTCAGAGTTATCCAGTGCTACAACGGGCACATTTACGGCTCAATTCAATCTGGGATCAATCATCATTCTGATGCAAATTGAGAGCCCAACAGAACTGGCAGTCTGCTACAAGCCTTATTGCAGACACGTATAATGACCTTTTCTAAGGCTTGTGGTCCAGTTTTCCACGCTACACCTACAGCATCTATCTGCTATACGAGACTAACTGCAAGGTGAAAAATGCAAAAACACCTTATGGAAAGTTACGATTCATGAGATGCATTTTGTAATTTCCGCAGACCACAGAAGCAGTCATAATTTATATTCGACTTCCACAAAGATTGTATTATCATAAAATACTTTTAACTTCGTTGAGAGAATGCAACACAACATACCTTAGAACACTGTTTCTCAACCTGTGGGCCATGGCTCACTGATAGGCCGTAGCTGAGTTTGAGTGCGCCACGGAGTTAGACTAACATATGCTAGAATAAAGTCATCTAGACGTCTAATTACTACATCGGGGGATACACTCTGATTGTGTTCAGCAGCAATATTCTCACTGAAATGCATACAGGAATAAATTCGATACTTTAGAATAATGTGTATTTATTTATGCGTATAAAAGCACAGCCTATATGCTAACAAGGTAGTGGGCCACGCTATTACCAAAAGTTATCTGTGCCACTTAAGCAAAAACATTGAGAAACACTTCCTTAGTACAAACAATGTTAGCCATGAGTCATTTAGATCGAAAACGCAGAAAAAAGAACATGCAACATTTGAATTTACACAACATGGCTTACGCGCAAACTTCAGTGGGAAATACTTTTCTTAGCGATGTTGGGGGTAGTAACCAAGAGAAGAGTCGTCATCAAATTTTTGCTTGTGATATATGTTTTTGCGAAATGTTTACTTTCATAAATTGTTATTTCACTTTCAAAGAATTGATGTTCTCAAAAGTGTTTGGCAGTAATTTTTTTCAATATAGCAAAATATTCTGATGGTACAAACAGGCCACAATGGTGAGCCCATAGATTTGCAAGACTACCACCTAGAACTGCTTACCAAATAAGTAGTCATCCACTAAACCTAAAGTTACATGTGAAACGAGGACGAATAAATATGATTTATATTGTGAACAATATGACCACACACATCAAAAACATTATTTTATTCAACGTTTCAGTTTAGTCGTAAGCCAATATCCGGAACATTAATAAAATATCACAGTGACGCAAAAAAGTAAAGCCGCTGATCATCCTGATGATTCATTACGACTAAACTGAAACGTTGAATAAAATAATGTTTTCGATATCTGTGGCTATATTATTCACAATAAGAATCTACAGCAACCCCGTGCATTGCTTTTTGTTTACCAAAATGTGATTCAACTTCAAAGGGGATATTTGCAAGGGGACCAAGGCGCGAGCTTCGTGGAGCCACCATTGAATCCGGTACTGAGACCCTTACCCGTCTCCACAGAAAAAAAGCTTTAAAGGGCAAAATTGCCTAAACCAGTGGTTGTCAACCTTTTTTGTATTGGTACACACTTTTACATTTGCTTGAAAACCTGTACACCTCTTGCCATGCACTAAAATGTAGTGCTGTAGAGTAAAATTTAAGCGATTTTTACGCTGTAAATATCGCTTAGCCGATTTCAAATGGTAAATCTTGCAATGAAAATCACGGCCAATGAAAACGATACAAAAGACTTATTGCAAACGTTTCGATAACTCCTGTTATCATCATCAGTGCACTGCAGATGAACCTTGCAAAATGTGAAGTTTGTGCTCATGTCTACGATATGTAAACTGCAATGTACACGAATTTGATTTCTGTTTAGGCTGTTTACTTGATTTGCTGACAGCGGCTTGCTGCAGGTCGAAGCCTGAAGTGTTTAAGCCGCTGTGCGAAGGCTTGTGTCGAGCAAACTTTCTGACTTGCGAAATCGCTGACTTACCGCCATTTGCGCATGCTCAGAGTGATTTCCAGGTAATGCTTTTCGCAAGGTGGCTGTTCACTGAGATATCAAATATGCTGAGAACCGATGATTAGGGTTTATGGTTTATCTTCAGTGTTTATGGCTAGAGTCAGTGTTTAGCGTTAGATAAAGAAAACTAATTGACGTCTGAGACTAAGTCAAATATATTTATTTATATTTCAAATATATTTCAGTGGTGAGGTATTTACAAAATGTCGCTTATTATGGACTATCTGACGTCTAACCAAAAGTAAATTTTCGCAGACATCAAACACTTCATTGCCAAGTTTATTCCTTTACTCTGAGAAGCGAAACAACTGACATACTCGTGCAAGAATAGATCAGAATTTCGCAAAGGTCAGAAATTTCGCTTGTCCTGTCATGCGAAATCCCTGACCAGGTCAGAAATTTCGCTTAACGCCGAGAACACCACGGGGTCATGAAAAAATGTCACAATATAACTATTTCATCAAGGTAGGCTGCGTTCAACACAGTTTCGTATGCCATCAATGAAGATAATAATTTTTTAGGATTATAAGTATGAAAACCCATATCAAAAAGAAGTTGACTGCTGAAGGGATAAAACATACTCATGTGAGGACAGTAGAATTGGAGACCCCACTTCACCTTCGTGAACCAAAGATTTGGAACCTCTGTGTGAGTTTCGCGCAGAGTGTGACATCTGAACTTCGGATCACATAGCAGTACAGTCTGCTTACAAGTGTTAGAGTCCCATGAACCCACCTGGAACTGACTTGCCTGTACGAGTTGGGAAGTAAATAGCCTAATTTGGAACTCGCGTGGTGAACACTCACGCGAATTGAAATCCTGCATTAGTGTAATCCCCAGCACACACAGACATCCACCTGCGTGAGCGATGTCAAGGCAGAAACAACGGCTACAGGTCCGCAACTAGCTGATATCTTCGGGGGTCAAAATGATTGCAACTTGTTGTTTCACCAAGCAACTAACATGTTCTTGACGCGTTCAAAGCGACTTTGAAAATTACAAGGGGATTTGCGGGCCTGAATAGCTACGAGTATTCCACTGCGAGTGCATTGTAATGCATCACCAAAATGTGCAACTATACGTAATTTTGTAGTTTATGAAGATCGACTTGAAACAAATTTATTGCAGCTATTCGCGCAACCAAAATTTTCAGAATGGTTTGCTATAATTTCTGCTATTGTTTTTGAGGCCAACGTTGTTGCTGCTCAAAAACAAGCATAATTGGCAACGATTTGTTTGTTTTTTGCAAGATTCCATTGCCGTCAATTCTTTTAGTGCCCCCCTGCCCTACCGCTGTTCTGGCGTCCCTGATTCCAGAAATTCACTCCTGACACCCTCCACACGATCTGTAAGTGTTCTGTGCCAAAAAACGGTGGCTGCAGTGAACTCACAAAGGATTCTTGATCAAGTGATGGTCATCTGACCAACATTACAAACAAACAGGCAACAAAATACAGAAAATTCACACTCTCTGATAGACACGGTTTTAAAATCTGTGAAAAGTTACCACACTCAGCTAGAGCAAAGAACAATGCATGTCATGTTACTATTCTTGAAAATCATATATCCCTTACTCCCCATCACAGTGGTACAACTTTGAAAATTCTGGTACACCCTGGGGTGTACGATACACCCGGTTGACAAGCACTGGCCTAAACAAACAACTGATATCCTAATTAAACGAAAGTTCAAGCTGAGTGGAAATCTTATCTATTGAACATGAACTCTCACCAAGATATGAGCTCAAACCCACCTCAGAAATTTGCATACAAATATTCTATCAGTAGCCTTCTCATAGTCGTAGTGGAAAGTAATTATTTTGTAGAAAACAATTGCCTAAAATTTTGCAGATTTTCCTTGAAAATATGATGGTGTAAAATCGGTGTCAAAATATTTTTGAAGAGAGTTTGTATTAATTTTCCCCATATAGTCCAGGCTCTGAACTAAAAAGGGTCAAATAAAACAGGCTCTTCGCTAAACTCATTCTTTCCACCGAGATGTTCTTTGGCGAATCGATGTCTTCAAGTTGGGCTACTAACAAGCACTGTGCGACAGAATCTCTGAAGTGCTTTCAAGAGGCTTTTATTTTTTTGTTCACTAAACTACCATTGTTGCCTCCAGCTGCTGACCTGACCAAGTAACTGTTTTCGTTAATAGTATGTCACAGTAAACGCGAACCACTCTAAACATTGGACCAACCAACCTCACGCAACCATTCTATTGCCCCGAATGTCATTTTTCGAAATACTTTTTGAAACAAGGCCATTATAAAACTCTCCATCAAGATTAACGATTGCCGTGTACAACCCAATGAACACATGTTAATCGACCAGAAGTATCTACGCAGTTAGCACGGCGTGCAGTTCCTAATAACATCTCCCGTTCTTCTATGTTTCACCATTTTCCGGCTTGCTGCTCTGTTCTCAACTATTTCATCGCATTCCATGAAACTACGCTACTGCCACCAGAACTTGGATTCACACACACAAGATAAATAATTTACCCGACAAGCGTTGGATTTCTTTGGATCCGGTTGAGCGACTTCGACAAGAGTTGAAACAATTGAGGCGAATGACGTATTGATTGCCTCGTCTGGCGCCCAAGTCGTACTATAGCGCTGAAGGGTCAGGCTTGGGCATGTAACAACAGAAAAGCTCCCCGCTGCTTTTGATTTGGCGTTGCTACCGCCATGTTTTGGTTTTGTGTTGTTATGTGATTGTTGAGTGTGACGTTTTCTAAATTTAATAAACTGAGGTTTAACAGACAGTGATTGAATTTTGTCACTGCAACTTTTCGCTTCAACCCCACTCTGTGTACGAGCCTGTATGCATTTGGAAAACACAAATTTTAGCGTGACCAGGTATAACCAAAACCAATTCGCTGCAGGCTCAGGAAAATGCGACTTGACAGTGGTGGATTTGAAAACTTTAACTTCCCGTTATGAGTTTTGTATAAGGCAATGGACACTAGGTTCGCAGGGCTCCACACATTTGAAGCACCCTGTTCGCAGGATTTCACGTAATTGGCAATTAACAAACGATTTACAGGGCTCGACAAATTTCAAAAACAGCTTCGATAGAACCGGTGCAAAACGCTCGAATTCCACAAAACACCACTGAACGAAAGCTCATGTTTTATATTCCTGCTTCCAGAAAATGTTTTTTGAAAAAAGAAACACTCTAGTATCGCTGAATTTTAGTCTCTTTGAAATCTACAAATTCAGTTCAACAAGGTCTGTTTCATAAAAACAGGATGCTGTGGCTGGCAAAAGCCGCCAGGAATATGACTAGCTTTGAAACATGATCTATTCACAGACTTTCTTCGTTTCGACAGTGATTCGTTCTACTTTCACAGCCATATAATCAAAACTTATGCTACGTTGCGCTTTTTCCATTGTGAAAATTTTGAAACTCTTCTCACACTATATCAGTGATTGGAAGTTTGGATTTAATAGCAAATTGTTTGCAACGGATGTTTATTTTTGTAGTTACTAATGCCATGTAAAAAACGTATCTGTTACTTAAAACGTGGGTAAACATGCGTAACAGAAGATCAAAATTTTTGCTTGGATGTCAGTTTCCAATAAACTGCATGTCGTAAATACTATCATTTACCTGCACTTCTAAAATGTAGGTTTAAATTTTCAGGAAAACAAAACACAGCATAAAAGCAAATGCATCGATTGCAACAGACAACTACTCGTGGGAAAATGTGAGTCAAATATCGAAATAATCATGTTCAGATAATATTTAGCTGTTTTTGTGTAAACAGCATTCCTTTTTAGTTAAAACTAGCCTGTCCTTTAGTGATTTTGCACAAATTCCTGACATTTACAGAATATTTAGGGCTTTTTAGGCTATCTCAAAACATGGCACATGCGCTAACTTGGTCACGTTCGCCGTATTTTTGAGTGTCGTTTATCAAAAAACGTTCTCCAGTGCAGGGGTTCCCAACGTTTCTCTGACCATGTACCCCTTCATCATTTCGACAGATGAGCATGTACCGTTGAAATTTCATGGCAAATTTCTGAGTAAAATAACAAAAATCCACTGCATTTTTATTATAATTTTTAGATTTTTAGAATTATAAAGATAGACTACGTTTTTATGCCTCAAAGTTAATTTGCTGCGGCTGTGCAATGAATCTTTTTCTTGAGATAAGCAAATGTAGGCTACTCCTAGACTAAAGGCACATGTACCCCAGATTGGGAACCCCTGATCTAGTGGATTGAGCTCTTGCATGCACTGTTGGCCGACTACTACTTTATTTCAGAGATGCTGTAAAAAGGGATCTTCAGCAGCTGAAAATCTTGTCCTCTGAGTAGGAAATATATGGGGTGAGATAATAAGTGGGGGTATAGGTTAAGGCTTGTTTGACCAAGGTTTTCTGACCCTGGCCTCCAACCGCCTGGCGCAGTGGTTCTTAACCTATTTTGTCTCATTTACCCTTTAACAAAATCAAAAATTATTTTATCCCCAACAATGTGTAGTGTGTGAGGCATGGCTTTTCTGGATAGGGTCCAAGGCAGGTTCTCCTGGAAAAACGTTGTAAACTTCACTCAAACACATGAAATTTTATGCTTACTGGAACCAATTTTAGGGTAATGCTTGTGCGAAACTTATCGGTCTCTGAGATGAAACTTTAGTAAAATGCTTTTACAAGCAACCATGACTGCTTTTAAAAGAAATGGTTCGCTGAGCTTGTTGAAATTCTAAAAGCAGTTTCATATGAACCGGCATATCACTGAATCAAGGGGAAAAACGTTACGTAAGAATACACAGCCATGTTTTAATTTTTCTTTTACAGAAAAATGACAAACAATATCAACCAGTCAGTCACTCAGTGAGACTTTTTAGCTTTTTTTCTATGCACAATATCTGAGATTCTGGGAACAGTGGTCGACAGAGATACTCATCCTTGAGAACCAGTCGAGATCGAGTTTTTGTTATATGGTCATCACTGAGGAGAACCCTGCCTCGCATAGATACGTACTGTATTTTGAAAAAGTATAATAACTTCAAATGTGCGCTTCAACAGCGTTGGAAGTTCTTTGCCCAATCCCCACCAAGATTTTGAAAAGTCACAGTTGCAAAATGAGAATATGGAATAAAGCATTGTTTAACATTGAAAATCAATCAATTTATCTTTACAAAGCACTTTGAGAAGACGAGCCTGTGCCTTGATAAAATATACACGTTCAGTTACATGTTTCAAAACTGTTGTCAAATATTCTGGAAGGGCTTTACTCGCCAGTGCACGGCGATAAAGATCATATGGGGTAGTAATAATGTGCAATTCCCGTTTTTATTCACCAGAGTTGTAAAACCTGACTTCATTGAGCATAGAGGAGGGGCCGTCTGTGCATAGCGAGCCAACGTTTATTTTGTTTTCCACGGTTTTATTTTGTAGAAAAAAAGTATTCATTTTTCCTGATCATCAGTCACTTGGCTAGTCGTCTCTACACTTTCGCACATTAAGAATTAAATCTTTCAACTCAACCGCATGTAAATATCGACAGTAAACCAACAAATACGCGCAGTTCGACACGTCAATTGACTCATCTAGCTGCAGGGTGACTCTTGCCTTATTACTTCGAATTTCATCTGCTACGTTCGATCTAAAATATCACGAGACATAACACGTATATCAGGGGTCTCACACTCAATTTGCTCCGTGGGCCACATGAGCACTTATAAGGTAAGCCGCGGGCCGCATTATGACCAGGCCCGTAACCAGCTTGGGCCATCAAGGGGGGGAGGGCGAAGAGTGCTGAGAGGGTCCCAAATTTTTAAACTATGTCCGACACATCTTTCCAAGGGGGCGAAAATTTTTCTAGGGGGGTTCCTCCCTGTGCCCCCCTGGTTACGGGCCTGATTATGACGCTGACGCAACAATGGCGGTACCTGAACTTACTACAAACATCGTTTACATGTTATTTCCTGTGAAAGGCATCATGAATTATAGGCAAATCATTTCTAGCCGTCTCTACATTGGTGTTAACCATTTCTAGCAGTCTAAGGAACTTGTTCTCTCGCTAGCCGAGCACTTTTAAACACCGATGAATAAAGTAAAGAACGTAAATGTTATTCACTTCATTCATTTGCATGCCTGCTTTTCCTCTAGGGAGGGTTGCGGGGGCAGCAGCCCTAGAAGGACTTGGAATATTTCACGGCCAACAGCAATTTCAGATAGTTCTGCTGGGTTCACACCAAGACGGGACTAAGCAAGGTCGGAGACAAAGTCACTCCACCTAGGCCTGGGAAGACCCCTGGGCCGCTTTCCTGTGGGTTTAGCCAGCTGGACGTGCCTCACCAGGTCTTTCGCGGGGCATTCTGTACACATGCACTAACCAACATATCTGTGATCTCTCAATTCGGAGAACGTGGTTCCACATTCAGAGCTCTGTGAATTTCACAGCTGTGCTATTTGTCGCGAAGTGTCATACCGTGGACTCATCGCAAAAATCCCATCTCTGCTGCTTGCACCTGAGATAATATTCTTTCCATCATTACCCAAGATTCAGGAACATAGGTAAGGATCGGAACAAAGACCGATAAAAAAACTGACAGTTTGCGGTGTTTGAAAGCTCCCATTTTATGACCACAGAGCGATAAAGCTTACGCAGAACTGCATTAGCTTTAGCAATCCGTGCATCAACCTCCTTGCTCCACCCTCCGTCACACGTAAATACCAGCCCTAGGTACTTGCACTTCTCCACCTGCTTCAGTGTATTGTCACTCACTTGCACCATACACTACACTATCTTTGGTTTGCAGAGAGATATAATATCTCTGTATTTTTAGTGCTCATTTTTTCATTCCGCCTCGGTCGCACGCAGCTGAAAACCGATCGAGTGCATGCTGAAGACCCTGTTGAGAAGACGCTAGCAGTACCAAAGTCTGCAAAAAGTAACGGTTGAACCTGCAGCTCACAACTATGACACCCTCCTCGACTTGGCTGTTACTGTCTATCCAACTCACGCAGACTACGAAGAGGAGTGGTGACAGCGCACACCCTTGTCGAAGTCCAACAACAACGTTGAACGGTTGTGATTTACTCTTCCGTCACATCACAAACTTCTGAGCAGGAATACAGTGACTTGACGGCCAGCAACACCTGTGCCCATCGACACCGTACTTCTGCATCAGTCTCCAAAGCTTTTCACGAGGAAACCAGCCGTATGCTTTCTCGAAGTCGACAAAACGTGTGTAGACGTTTTTGGTATACACCCAAGATTTGTCAAAAATTTCTGGAGAGTGAAAATTTGGTCTGTAGTGCCACGGCCGGGACGAAAACCTCTCTGGGCAGGCCCGCAACCAGCTTGGGACACCAGGGGTGGCGAAGAGTTGTCTGAGAGGGGCCCAAATATTTTAAACTATGTCAAATAATTTTCAACTATGCCCAATACATTTTCCAGGAGGTGACAGCACCCCCCTGGTTACGGGCCTGGCACTGGATATCATTCAGCTTTGTTTCGTGGCATCTTTTACAAGGCATTTGGCAACGTAAATACCAATTGTACAAAAATTTCCAGAAAGCATCGCAGGCCGCACAAAACACCCTCGCGGGCCACATGTATAAGCGCCCGCCGGCATCGGCCCCGCTTAGACTGAGCGCGTAAGGTGAAACACGAAGCGCGCAAAGCTTAACAGTCAAAGTCATAACATCCCCGATGGTGCGAAAACCATCGGAAGCTTTCTTTGGCCGAACAGCTAGGGGCGAAGCAAACCGACTCAAAATATGCGGCCCGCGTGTGTGAGACCCTTGACTTATACGAAACGTGCCGTGTGGTTTGATAAATAAGCTTTCTTAAGTTTTTTCTTTTGTTCTCTTTTCGATTATATCCAGTAGTGTACTGTTTGACAAGGCACACCCCAATTGTATGCGGATTTTTTTGCTATTGCAAAAGCAACGCGCCAGGATGCTTCAAATCCTAACGTGTCTTATTTACAAAACGAACCCTGATATAGGAAAATCATATCAGGCTGTTTAAAAACTACATCCTCTTCAGATGTTCTGCTTGATCTAAACCTTAAAACCTTAATCCATCGCAGAGAAAGATCTATACTCCGCTATTTTTCTAAAATAATTTTTCGTTTGGTACCCTGCCCTTTCCCTTTGAATCTCTTTAGATCGTTCGGTGAATTTGTTCCCTACACTTTGCGCCACAATCTAGAGTCTAGACGTTCAGATTCCACTTTTTAAAAAATCACTGGCATTTAACTTTTTTCTCCGAAAGGCCTGTAGCTTATGGAATTCTCTCCCACTCGAAATTAAATCTTCTCCAAGTCACCCAAATTTCATGAATCGTTTAAAGTCCTACTACCATGTTGCAAAAGAAAATACTCACCACGTTTTGGGAGTTAATCCTCGCTTGACATCTGTCCGTTGTATGCTTCGCCTCGCCCACAGTCCATTGAATATCAATAAAAAATCTTACCGTACTTGCGTTTGCGGTGATATCGAAACTGAGATTCACCTTTTCTTTTACTGTAATTTTCATGATGTCGCACGAGCGATCCTTTTCAATAGGGTCTGTAATATTGTAACTGACAACAAATCACCTGAGCTCTTTGATTGTCTGAGCAACGTTGAGTTGCTGCGTATTTTCTTATTTGGCTTGCCTGATGACGAGCCATCACATATCTCGGTTGCTGTGTTTTGCGCCGTGAATGATTTTCTCAAGTCTTGTAACAGATTTTGATAACATCCGCGCGACCTTGTACACCATTTATGGGAGATTCGTGCTTTCCTGTTGAATTTTTTTTGTTGATGCCGATCTGTTGCAATTGTCATTATATCTATATGACGTACAGTACCTGATGCGTCGACCTCGTTTCAATGCTGTATTCAATATTGTTCATGCGTTCCTGAAATGCTGTATATGAGATGCTAGCAATGCAGTGTATTTGTTTTTGCGTTTCCATTTGTTTTTGTAATTCTTTTTGCGTTGTTATATTATCAAAGCTCGACGTGACACGACAAGATTGCACCAGTCAGGCTACCGTCTGTAGCAAGATTGTCGTTAAATAAATAAATAAATTAAATTAAATGTACGTCAAATGCTGAGTTTACAGAAGTTGAAGTACAGTGTGACGCTGCCCACTGGAGGCTGGTAGAAAAGCTAAGAATGTGCAAAAAATTGCCCAAATATTGGACTGTAGAAAACCGGAAAAAGTGCTGTTTTCAGAAGAAAGTCATTTTTTGTTCCACGGAAACACAGCAGATTTATTAGGAACAGGAATCGTGAGCAGTTAAGTCCTGCCCCTTGCAATGAGCTAGTAAAGGAACCCAAAAAGATGTTCTGGGGAAGTTTTAGCTTTTCAGTAGTAGATTCACTTATGCCAATTGAGGGTATGATGAATTTATACAAATACATTGATGCAATTGAAAGAAAAGCCATTCCAGATAAGAGAAAGGCATTTCCTGATGGTGGAGGAAATTCCAGTAGGATATTGTCCCGTGTCTTACATCTGAAAAAGTGAAGATTGTTTCCAGGAAGCAAAATCAAATGTGATAAATTGGCCTGAAAACTCGCCAGATCTTAGCCCCATTGAGAAGTTGCTATCAATAAGAAAATACCGGTTGCAAAAATTCGATCTCTCCACCATGACCAAGCCAATAAAGGCCATCATTCAAGTATGGCATTCAGGGCTGCGGAATTGGAGGTAAAATGTTTGACTCCAACCTCTCCACAATTTCCAACCCCGACTCCTTAACGTAAAGTGAATGAAGTTTGGCGACCAAGAATTTTGTAGCAACTAACACTCGGTGGAAATCGTGGAACACAGCAAGAATTCTCTGTTTCAACAAAAGTTTCATAAGAAATTGTACCGGATCAACAGGAATTCCCAACTTAGGAGTGTGATGTAAAAGTGATCCAATTGGACTTCCGGAGTGGGGCAAAGAATCCGACTCCGACCCCTAGAGTCGTTAGGAATCCCACTCCACCAAAAAGCCTACGACTCCTTGCCACTCTGCAACCCTGAATTGGCAACGCGACAGTAAATCAAGCAAAATTTTCAAAAACTGTTAGAATCCATGACAAAGCGAGTACCGAAATTCTTCGTGTCCTTCTATTACTACATTAGGTTTAAAAAGTGTTAAGTTTGCTTTGCTCGTAAGAATTACCATAGCCTACTATTAATGTTAAATTTGACGTATAGGCCTAATTGTGAAATTCGCAAAGCAGCTGTGTGCTATGTGCATTATTTGAGATCAACCTGAGACCTTTTGAAATTTAGTAATAATATTGGTAAATGTTTATGATGTAAAATACCAAATGAAGCATATCATTTTCTAGTCATAGCATTGACAAGATAGTGAAGCTCTTAATTAGTATAATTTATAAGGGGGCCCAAAACAGCTCTCGCACCAGCAGATTTTATTCCTCTCAAGGGCCCTGTTTCTGCTGCATTCCTTTCAAGAGTATTTCAGTTGGTAGACGAAGTCTCGTATTTACAATTAAAACAATAGCATCATTGATTAAATATATCCTGACAATAATCTCTTGTATCTGACAACTTCACCACTCGCAGTATCGTCTGCAGAAATTATCACACAGCAAATACATTCAAATGAAGTTTCAAAAATCTTGATAAACGATTTGATGAAATTGCTAAAACAAGACGAAAAGTTAGGCAGGTTTACTGGTAGCCTATACACCTGACACAATAAAGCCATGACTGCACTAGTTGAATACGGAACCAGGTGCTTGTATTAGGCTACAAATTTTTACTCTGTCCTGATCGTTCGGTCTGCATCTTGATTAAAAGCAGAGCCGTAACCAACTTGGGACAACAGAGGGAACGAAAAGTTTTCTGAAAGGGGCCCAAAGTTTTAAACTATGTCCAATGATTTCAAACTATGTCCAACACATTTTTCCAACGGGACGAAAAAATTTTTAATGTGGGCTTCGCCCCCCTAGTTACATGGCCTGATTTAAATTAATAAGTTCTCATTTTCGGAAATGTTGCGAAAAGGACATATCTGTGACCGTTTGCGAAAAAGTTGTACTACGGTTAAATAAGCACGATGACGTCATCGAATGAAATTCATGAAAATTGCCCTCCCCGAAATGAAGAACTGGTTGCGCCCCTGCATGAAACCCTTTAGGAATGCAAGTGTGACGCGACCACCCCAGCCCTGCTAACACGACCAATTGAGTGTCATCCAGTGGGTGGTCGTGCTAGCGCAGTTCCACTGTATATATATATCCAGATGACATTTTTGAGGTAGATAAACTTTTCGTTTAAAATATTTTCAGAAATATCAGCTTTCCATACCAGATTCCCGACCAAAATAACATTAACCTAACCTTAAAATTAACTTAATCAAAGTATAACCTAACGTTATGTACCATAATGTCAATGATAAAAAAATAAGCCCAGTTTAATATGTCTTAAATTTATGTGGTGCAAAAAATAATTGTACTCATTTCAATTCAGTATTTTATTTTTCCGTTCACAATCAAGGACAAATCAGTCAGACTATTGGTGAGAACAAGAGCATGCATTCACTTATCAATAATTGTTGTGAAACTCACTGCACTTATTACGTATGGATTTACGTTCATTCATAAGAAATAACACTACTGATCTGTTTTCATTTTTCTATTGCACTTAGAATATACAATGGCACTCAACAAAATTATTAATAAAAAGCACATCTTACGACTTACTAAAGTCGAAAATCGAATGAGTCGTTGAGCTTAGCGTGAGCAGGCTTAGATTTACATGAACCAAATGTGAACAGAACTAAGACGTGATTCATACGGTTTGCTTCTTGTTATCAGTTACCGTTTTACGTGACTCGATATCTGCCGACTTCTTTTTATGATTACGTTTATTCTATTTTAAGTCAGTTATCAAGAATTGTACCAAATAATGGCGATTCACATAAAAGTAGTATGTAACAAAATGTCCAAACTTGCATCTTGGAAGTAAACAGTACTAGAATTGGTATTAAACTACCAGTTGCCATTGTGTATTTCGTAAGGTCTTCACACCCACACGCAACGCGCTAGACTTCAAACATGCATCGTAGTAACGAAGAACACACAAATACATGAAAGTACACGAGGATATATACGTGGCGTATATACCAGCTCTGGCAGTCCTGCCTCATAACACCATGATTTATTATCCTAAGCTAAAATCTAATTACTTTCGCCATTGTTGAGAGACATGACGTCATAACAAGTGCACAACTTCCTTCGGGGCTGTCTGCAGGACCGATGTTCAAATGACGTGGATACAGCATGCGCATCGGAAACCAAAATAAGACAAGCGGATGGAGTACATAAATTCTTTTAGATGGAGTAATAACTTGTTAGTGAGTGTATGCCAGACCACACGCCCAAGAATCATTTACTTTCATGTCAACGAAGCAATTTCAATGAATAAGCACAGAGCGCCTATACTTATTAGTTCCAATTGGCGATGGTATCTTTTACAGTGTATTGTTCACATATCACACTTTTTTACCGACTTAGGGATTGGGGCCCCCCTAAATGTTGGGTGCCCTGGCTGTACCCAGTCAGCAAACCCCTTAATCCGCCACTGGTTGTCATGTACGTGTGTGGGATGGAGTGGACCAAAATGAGTTTACAAAATTGACGGCTTCATCGAACCATCACCAGGCCCTTGGAGAAAAGGATACACTGAGGTTTTTGAACATCATCTGTCATGATGAAGTCGACTCGAAGCCCACGTATCATTTTAGATAAGTTAGTTTCTTCGACATAATGACCGAGAATGTTGAGACCTGCATTTGTTAACTCATGAATAATTAATTCATTCACTAAAAAACACAAAAAGGCTGTCCACTGTCCAGTTTATAGCATGCGGTGAAAAGAAAGATAAAATTGCGCTAGAGTCTGACCATTGTAAAAACAGTTAAATTTATTGCACAATACAGGATTTTTTAATTCTAAAAGAGCCACAATCTCCTTTTACGTACAAACTCCAAATGAAGTCGTGAACAGAAACAGTGTTGCGCTCATGATGTGCTCAAATGAATTTTGTAGTAAACATGTGTAAAGTTGAACTGAAAAGAGAAATCTTATCACTAAGCATAACTCTGAATCATAATCCAAGGTGCAACATCTCCAGTTAGTGTGATATATCCGTAAACCTACTTCGTGACAATGCTCTATAACGCCTGACATTAAGCATCTCATCAATCTGCGAAGAAAACACTGTCGGATGTACTTTTGTATTTTGTCCTGTAATTAACTAGCCCAGAGGTCTCCAAACTACGTCTCCAAAAACTGTCAATGCTGAAAAAAATAATTTTGTCAATGATGAAAAAAATAATGTTGAAAAAATAAACTGCGAAATGTGTTTGCGAAAAATTTGTTGATTTGGTAGAATATAACATATCCCGAAACAATCACATTACATAAAACGTCCGGCCCTCGACATATTTTTTACTAGCTTATGTGGCCCTCGGCCAAAAAATTTGGAGACCCCTGAACTAGTCTAATAATCCAGGATACTACATTTTGTAAAAAGTTATATAAAACTGTATGTTTGCTATTATTTATGATTCAGTAAATTTACCCCCTAGAAAGATGAAATTTACCTCTGGGGGTAAATTTACCCCAAGGTTAAGAATCATTGGCCTAGGGGTAATTCTTTGCTTGTTTTTTTTAAATGAAACAAGCTAAAACCTTCTAGCGTTTGTGGTTAGGAAGTTATGGCCTTAAAACACCAAACAAAGAAACGTAATCCCCCAGGGAATTTAATTAATTAATTAAGATTTACTTCATAACTTGTCAACCACAAACGTTAATAAGCCAATCAAGGGCTCAAAAGATGTAGGTGTTAGCCTGGGTTCATTACAAAAACAAACAAATAATTATCCCTAGGGGCTTGGAGCCCTAGGCCACGTAACCTTGGCCAAACAAGCCTAATTCCATACTCCCACTTAATATGTCACCCCCCAAACAACCTCAAATCCAAAACCTGGAAATTTTTTTGAATCGAAGGGACTAGTCTAACCGGATTTTTAGGCTTTACACAGTTCTCTAGCTCCATCGGCTGGCGAGTTATGGTTAAAAGCAGTTTTTTTAAAGGAAAATGTTAGGTACCCAGTATGGACCTGTAGGGACCCGATTATGATTCTAGGGACCCGATTTTCAATTCTAGGGACCCGAATCGGGTCCCTAAAACACCTTAAAAAAACCCTGGTCAAAAGTGTTGGGGAGAATACTTGCGCCAATTTTTGCCTCGTGCGGGGCTCAAAGCGTTTACTTAGTCCAGGGGATCAAACAAGAAATTAGGAGAAGTGATGGCGGCATACCTATTTTACAGATGTAAACATTCATGTATTTCGTGCAGTATCCCCGTCATTAACTAAAAAAATATATTTACTCAAGGTTTTTAAAGGTGTTTTAGGAACCCGATTCGGGTCCCTAGAATCAGAGGAATCGGCTCCCTACAGGTCCATACCGGGTACCTAACATTTTCCTTAAAAAAACATGATATACTTCATTAAAAATATATATATACTGCATATACAGTAGCAGGCCATGATGATAAACTTCTTAATACAATCTCAGTCATGTAAAGAATGTTTCATTGTTCACGTTACGTTTCAGTAGGCTTTAATTCTTTTAGAATATATGGAAAGCTTTCAACGAACTCTGTCGGCACTTGCGCTGGGCCCTCGTTAGGTGCAGATTCATATTTAGAAAATAGGCAAATAGGCTTAAAACCGGCTCTGATTAAGAAGCGCTGGTTTGCAGCCTTCATCGTGACCTGAAAACTTGGTTTAGCGGTTGGCTTCTTCCAATTACGCGTGCATAATGTTATTGCTTGTCGTTACCAACAGAAGTCTATTTCTTCGTTCGTTACCAGCAGAAGTCTGTTTCGACAACTATTACCTAGTCTTATACCACGTAGCACCAGGGCCGGATTAACCGTTGGACAAACCGGGCAAATGCCTGGGGCCTCGCGCTTTTGGAGGCTTCGCGCTTGCATAGCAAACGAATCCTTTTTTTTTTCATGTTTTGAAGCTGTTCACCACGCGTCAAAATTGTAGAGCTTTTTGATTAATGTGTTTAGTACATGGGTTAAGGAAACTGACCACTTTGCCATTTATTGTTTTTGAGTGACTTGAAAGAATCGAACCAAACAAAACCACGCTTTATGACCCAAGAATTAGATCGGAATCAGTGCATCCATGGGCGTCTGCAGAAATTTTTCCAGGGGATGAAAGTCGAAATTTGCTTATCCTTTTCAGGTTGCTGACGATGCAGTACAAATGGACGTTCACAAAACGCTTTACCGTTTCTACCCCATAAGTCGTTGCTGGTTGAACCTCAATTCTCAATATTTTGTCTGAAATGTTGTCTGCACTTCGACTATCAGAAATGCTTTTTCTTTTCATAAACGGCCTAATGTCCATTTTTTCTAGCACTTTCCACAAATAAGTCATAATTTAAGAATCAACGGCCAGAACAACATGAGCGGTGAAAAAACAACAAAGTTAGACACTCTCGCGAAACTGTTTCAAGCAATGAGAAGTAAAACTATATGTTGACAAGACTTACTAAAAAAACTGAGCAGATGAATCACCAAAGCTCGCCACAGCAAATATAGCTTTGCACTTAGTGCTAACTAGGAAGTCAAAACTAAACCTTAACGATAAAGACGTAGCATGGAGCATGAGATTCTTGGAGATACGCACCTGGAGAAAATCATAAACGATTTCGTGTGCAAAAAATGCGGCATCACGAAACTTTTCGTAGCTGACTTTTTTTCAAAACGCACACAGTGACAGAGTGACAGAGGCCAGGGTCACTTCAATAAGTTCGTTACTAAGTATTCTTCGGAATCTAACGCCTGTGCAATTACCGTATAATGCGCTGATGTAACAATTAGTTGCGAAGTACTTGTCGTGATCGTGAGGGTGTCAGTCTTGGATCAAACAAAGCGCTGTTGTTCACTGAATCACGGAACAGGGTGTATTGTAAAGGCTCCCATCGCTAAATTTCAGTCAAGTTGTACTGTTCTAGTTGCCTTTGCGTGATACTTCGTTGAGAACATCTTTTCTGAACTGTGCACGTTTTGATCTGCGAGAGAGTGTAGATCAGTGGTTTTCAACCTTTTCACTGAAGGGAGCCAAATCCAAACTTAGACTTTGTTACAAAGTCGCACTAAACAAATTGTAAGTTGCAACACAAGTCAATTGACAAATTTTGTTTTATCGCAGAACGAAATCTGTTCCGCAAAATATTAGAGGTTTAATTGAAAGACTGCTGAGGGCCTCACAAAGAGTGCTTGGGAGCAGGGGCTGATCCAGGGGGGGCGATTGGGGCGATCGCCCCCACTAAAACCTACGAAAGTAACTTTATTCACCATGCTTTTGTACAATTCAGAAAAAAACATTCGCGATTAAAGGCCGTTTTGTCGTCTATTGTTTTGTCACAGAGTGTTGTGAGGTATAGGCTAGTTCACCTCTCTTACAGCAACGAAACCGTTATGAGCCTTGACTACCAATTATTACTGAAATCGTCCCCCTAAAATTACTGGCTGGATCCGCCCCTGATTGGAAACCGCATGCGGCTCTCAGAACAGTGGTTGAGAACCAGTGGTATAGGCATATCTTTCCTTAATACACATGTGAATGGACGATTTGTGCAGTGAAGATGGTCAGAGAGTCTGTGACAAAAAAGATTGTTGTGTAGTGTCATGGTGGCACACAAATCGATTGTTTGTAATCCATCTTTCTGGTTGAACAAATTAACCACATGAGAACCGCCGTACATGTTCACCCCAATTATCTCAGAAGTGTAGGCTGCCAACTCGTATCAGTTTTGACGGTTTTGACCGGTCCTTCTGCAAAGTTGAAACGAGGGCATGTGAAATGGTACACAGTTGCACTAAGCGTTTAGGGGGTCTCGCGGTCACGACTTTGCCCGGGGTCTCGCGTTCATTTAATCCGGCCCTGCGTAGCACATCCGCCTTTTTATTGCTCAGTTGTGATAACAACGTTTGAAAGTCCAAATGTAATCTCACTGAACAACTTCATTCAGTACAGCCATTGCCGACAGACGACAGGTCATCGAACCGACAGTTTATCGAACAACAGTTTATCCAACCGACAGTTTATCGAATTTTATCAAACCAAGTACGGGAGATTTAAATGCACACATACAATGGAACGATTTTTATGAATGGAATGAATTTTAACTTTGGAATACGCAAGGCGTTTCAAAAGGACATTTCAAAAACATCCGTTTATTTACAGTACTCAGCAATGCGTATCTACAGTATGGCAGGAATGGCTCGTGCCATGGGCGCCACATTGATAATGGTGCAAAAAATGCTTGTCAAACCCTAAAGTTGTTGATTTACAATTTCTAAAACTAATATTTTGCGCCCCACACAACCATTAAACTGCAAAACTGCATCAC
>Ga0210059_1004261_pt1 | contig 23043 bp, 14 predicted proteins | sample Ectturendosymbi2_FD_188042 | JGI IMG/M metagenome (GOLD analysis project Ga0210059, IMG submission 188042) | Ecteinascidia turbinata endosymbiont from Florida, USA - Sample 2 (SPAdes) (version 2) | ecosystem: Host-associated > Tunicates > Ascidians > Unclassified | place: Key West, Florida...
TAAAAATTTTTTTTTTAAATAGAACCAAGAAGACTTTCCGCATCCGTAGAGGGTTTGAACACCTCTCTAGCTGCTGCAGCTGGCGAGTTATAACAAAAAAACCTCGAGCCAATTAATTGGCTCCGGTGGTCGTTAAAGGGTTAAAATTTAGAAGCTGGCTAGCTGTACACTTTCTTTGGAATGTTACCAGACCAAAAAAGATTTAGAAAGCTTTCCAGGCAGCTTTAGTCCTGATATCAATGGAATATTGAAATTACTTGAAGGTCTGTTCTTACTGAAAATTTTTCACCTTTGTGTTGACATCACAGACAAAGATGCTGTTGTAGTTGAAGGCAAGGAGGAACACAAACTTTTGGGTACCAATTGTAAAGAGCCCAGTGGATGAAATGTCTATTGTCTGGGTTGTGTTTATTGGCAGGGGGCTTTCCCTCTATGCTTGAACAGCTCCCTAACACAATCAAGTGGCGAGTTATGGAGTTGCAAAGTGGTGCAAAATTAGTAGCTCAATGCGTGATTTCAAAGTGCAATATACTTGTACACTGGCTCCTGTCGTGTCATTTACCCACTTTACACTGCACTGTTATCGGATTGACGCGTGAGCGATTTGTCGCCCTTGGCTTACCTTCGTGAATGCACTTGCCAACTCGATATTGGGGCGTTTTTACACTGCAAGAACTCAAAGATTTGCTTCGTGTGCTTGGCCTGTGGTATTGCGATAACTGGGGAATAAGTGAAAATGAAAAGGTGAAAGCTGATTCCACTACACAAAGGTGCTTTTTGTAGGTGTTATTGGAATTGTCGAGATGTGATTTTATTTAGTGTACCGGTAGTCCGAAAATAACAGCCAGCAGAGAAAATCACAGAGAACTGCTGGGCGATGAGGTCATGAAAACCGCGTCGCATCGTAATTGCAGTCTTCAAGTGACTGTAATAGAATTTGAACAACTTCTACAGGGCAGGAAATGGGAGTTAGTTTTTACATTCCAAAGCCACTTTGTTGATTTCAGTCACGATCATTAATTAGTCTGTTCTCTGCAGTACAATACAACAGAGTGTCAAATATGAGGACTCACAGCACTTTGTAAGTAATTATGAACAGTAGGTGGGTTACTGCAATTCACCAAATTGCAACTGCGACCTATTCCACAAACTTTTATGCCACATTTTATGCTACTCCATGTGTTCCATTATGAACTGAGGAAATCACAGCCACATAACTGGGATACAAAGTTCAATTTGTAGCCTAAACTGAAGTCATCCACTTCCAATATTGAGCTATATATTTTGCACGGAGGTCGAATCACTCTACTATACCAAGTTGCAATGAAAACCTATTAATCAGTATTGGGGTAATAGTCCTTCAGCCCAATGTCTGATGTCTTGTAACCTACCGCATAATCTTCCAGTTTGTTCAACCCACTCAATTTTGCTGATTGTTTCCCTAACTAGGTGTAGTTAGCCTACAGGCAAAACTATTAAATAAAGTAATCCGTCATTTTTGCTACAGATTAGCTTGAATAGGCTAATCTGTTCCAGGGTAGTGGTTTTAGCATCAAACAAGTACAGAAAAGGTTTACAAACCATCCAACCTCTTTTCCGCTCGAATCACTTCTCATCGGATTCCCAACCTACCTTTGCTAGTTGGATTCGCTGAATCGGGTATAGTTGAAAAAATGTCCGCTCAAGCAGCTCAGTGAGACACTCATGGTCGTGCTTGAGTGATTTATGGGATTCCCAATCCAACGCAAATCCGATAACAGTGCAGTGTAAAGAGGGTAAATGTTGCAATGAATTGTTCTTGAAGCCCATGATTTGTGACCAGGGAGTGTGCAACACCAAGGCATTGGTTACTGCCCTTTATTAAGGGGGGACTTCAGGTGTTTAAAATCGAAAGAACTTTCTTCCCTAGCCATATTAACTGCAAATAACTTCGTTGCAACAGGAAATCCACAACAGTTTGATTATTACTTTTACCATTCAAAAAAACTCTGCACCAGGTAAAAGTGGCAAGCCATCCAACTAGTACACATTTTTGTACTTAGCACTTATAGGAGCCCTGCTGATGGTGCCTGCATACCACCAGAAAGGTTCATGCTGGTCATGTATGTCCAGTGGTATGCATACGACAGGTTGGGGATCACTGGTCTAAATGAAACTGTTCTTGTTTGGCCTTTCTGAGTATATGTAATGTAGTTGGAGATGTCTGTAACTTACTTTCACTGTGTTTTTGTTTAGATCGTGCACAAAGCCATGATGAGCTCTGGGTTTCATTTCAAAATGCTGCTGAGTATGCCACCAATATGTATAGAGGTAATTATGTATTTATGATTGGTTATTAACAGCATTTTACAAATATACCCATAAATCTGTTCAAGGTTGTTGCAGAAAGACCTTTCATACTGTCTAAGCAGTGAACATTCAAAGATTGTAACACTGTCAGTGCATGCTGACATTTTATTCAATTTACGTGGAAGCCAAATGCATTGTTGTTTTTGTGGAATTTGATGTTAATCTGCAAAATGTTTTCCAGTAATTTATCAGCTGGTATTTCCATTCCTTAAAATTGTGTATGCCAAGGTTTTTTTTGTTGTTTCATCTATGTGGGCAGGTGCAGTTTTGAAAGATGCAGTTCTGAGGTTGGGTCAGATAACATTCGTTATGTGACCATCTGATTTGTTGAAAAATTTAACAGTTCATTGTCATGACTCATTCAGTGAACAGTTTTTTGTTCAGCATTTAAACAGCAACAAAATTGCTGGTGTTTATTGCTAGCTGTTATGATGTCCTCTGCATGATACATAGTTTGCCCATTTCATACAAGTGAGCTAAGTTTGTTTGTATCACAGATGGTGTTGAAGGAAGCAGAAGCATCAGTGAGTTGGCTTTGCAGTGTGGCTACCATCGACGGAATAAAGAGCTTCTGTCATGGGCCAAGAAGAAACGTCGTCATATTCGGTATGATTACTGCCTAGAAGATGGTGGTTAGATTGTAATTGTACTTACTTGTTCCTTTACTTGGGTACATGTGGATGTAGGTATGGCAAAGACATGGGTGGTTTTCCTTCTGTCCACATTGCAATTGACATGTTTTTCATGTAGCTTGTTGGTGTTGTTTTGCCATTACTGGTCTCCTTTGCAATAGAGCAGTCTAGTCTTTACAGAGTCGCAACATTTTGTGAAGAAATAAAGGCTTTGATAGGAAAGCAAATGTGACGGTGGGTTTCTTCCAACACGACTGATGTTAAACCAAGCATTATATAATTTCCTAGTTCATTGCCTAGCGGTTAATGTCTCATTTAAATCAATCAACTTTCTGCTTTATCAATGACGAGCGTGTGGGTGTTGCAGAAATACACAGGAGCATCAACATAATTTTTGTTTCCATTCTGCATGCGACTAAAGAAAAGGAAAAGTTGCGTCATACATGTGTTTTCTTATTTTTATGGCGGATTTTCGCTGCCTTGTTCAGAGGTAATTTGTTGAACCATCTTGTTTTCGTTCATTTTTCAATTCAGGGTTTGGTGTGAGCAAGTAAAGGTTGGAGGTCTAACATTCAACCCTGATAACGGAAGAAAATGCTCAGTTTTGTTTGCTTTCAAGCCAAACCAGGTTGTACGTCGTGATGCGTACGAAACAAACATTGCACGTAACTGATGCGACTGCTGTAAATCACGAGTACCATCGCAGATTCTCAAACAGAAAGAAGTATAAAATCGAACTGCGTTGGAGTAGAGCAGCTGCAAGAAATGGTACCACGTGCAAGCTTCACATGAAATATTTGCAGTAACTTAATGTCAGGAAAGTGTTCACCTTTTCGATGGAACTTTGCAAAAGCCTGCTTGAATCGCCTGCATAGACCCTCTGCCCTTCACCTTGTTTCACCGCAGCTGAAAACAAGTGCACGACAGTGGCGTATCAATGCTCAACATTTTTCCTCTTTTTGTTAAATGCGTTATTCTTTCCAAGAGATTCTTCTTTCGTTTGAGCGAGTTGTTGAAACCACTGCTTGGTCGCACTAGATTTCGGGGCAGGTGTTGAGCAGCCATTCAATTGTCTCATCGTCCAGCACCGTCAGGCCATGCAGTCCGTGGGGAGGTCGATGGATACGACATTGGAGGACGACATGGTCGACGATTTGTTCTTCTGCGCCATACTCACAGGCTGCAGAGGAGGCCATACCGTATTTGTACAAGCAGGAGCGGAAACGTCCGACACCGGTACGGAGGCGGTTAAGCCGGACCCAGGCTCTTCTTGGGAGGGTCATTCCTGGGTGGTTGCCGGTGTCGGAGGTGAAAATGCGGAGTCTTGTGGGGCTGTCGTGCGGGTAGCAGTGGTTGCTCTCATGTTGACAAGGTTTGGTTGACATTTCAAGCAACGTCGTACAGGAAGGCCGCGTGAAGGCACCTGTCATCCTCCCAAGAGATGATTTCATGTGAAAGGCAGTCAGAAATAGCGTTTGCACTCTGTATATGACTTGAGCACTCCGCAGCAGCCTAATCGTAAGGAATGCGTTGGCTCTTCAGAAGGCTGCCAGATTTGTACGAGTGTTCCTTGAGGATCAGCGCCAAGCTCGAGCCATGGGCTGGAGGTGTATAATAAACGACAACTTGCTCGTCGAAAGAACATAAGACTGCTGTTGATCTATGCGTCTGTCACCGTTTTTGGTACATCCTGGTTCGATGCAACAAGTGCGTAGCTAACTGACATGTCTTGTAATATTGGCGTATTTACGAAAATAAAAAGTTTGCACTTGGTTACAGATTAGGCCATCTCTCCAGAAACGTCACACACTAATCGCGCCTTTGTCTGAACGCTTCTTAGAAATGCGCACCCAGTTCGAACACTTGAGCTAGAGCAGTGGTTCTCAAACTTTTCTTCACGTTGACCCCCAATTAAAGTATACAATTTTCTGTAGACCCCGTGGCCTAGCCCAACAGTTACTAATACAAGGAATTGTTCTCCGTCCTCTACCGCGTAACCTGCTGCTGTACTACCAGTCTAAACAACTGCCGAACTGCGACACGTGCACTTCAATATTGTTTGTGAAGTAACAAACAGAACAGTTTTCATAATGTCATCACAATGGATGATTTGATAAAAAAACTATTCGAATCAAATGTACTTTTAAACTACTGTAGCTGAGATTTGATCCGCCCTCTTAATTTTGTTTGATTTGTTGAAAAACGCCGTTTGCATTCCTTGCCCGATTAACAATAATTTTGAATTGGAGGCTTCACTGCTCCAGTAGACCCCAGCAGTTATTCATTGGCCCCTGGTCATTTAGTGACCCCCATTCGACCACGTGACTATTTGTCGACCCCTTGGATGGTCCAATTGACCTCTGGGGGTCGATATCGACCACTTTGAGAACCACTGAGCTAGAGGTTCGTGTATTGGAGGACCTATGGCTAATCGTTGAGCTTCATTTTACTACTGATGAAATCGCTGTGGATTTGTGGCGCGTTCCTGGTTTGGTGCAGCAAGCAGGCAGCGAGCTTTACGTTTGTTTTTCATTCAACTCTGTGCACTGCAGGCGAGAAGACTTGATTGGATATTTGTGCGGTCGATCTCCACCGCACCGTTCGTCAAAGCCGAGCTCTTCTCTCTCGAAGTCTCAAGATGGCAGCAGAGACAACAGAATGCAGATGTTTCACGACGCTGTCTCCATGAACGGTGCGTATCAATTCTGCTTTCTTACGCGCAAGTCAATAAATGTCACGTTTGTTTTGTACAAGGCATTGTGCAGTTTTGCATGCTTGTGTTGTGGACATATTGCCAATACTGCGTTTTGACTGCGAGTTCCCGATACTGGTAACCAGTTAACTATGTTCGAGTAATTTTAAAAATGCAGAAACGCTTTAAATATTTCCGCTTTCTGCTCAGGACTAAACGGTGCCATGGCAGGTATAAGTTTCGGTGGAGATTCTCCGCTGACGTCTTCAGCAAGGTCTTGCCAAGGTAAGTTGACCCATTGCATGCGTATTTGTTTGTTTTCTGAATCTCTTAGCCAGAGACATGACAACTTTAATGCTAATCACTTGAATAGAGTCGTGCTTTATAACCCTCCATTGGGCTCTATTGACATGAATTGACTCGGCTGTTTTTTTGCGAGGAAAATACCATCACTGTAGCTGAGGTCCTCCGAGCTGTCAAAACACTGAATATTGGGACGTCTGCAGGCTGCTATGAAATCTGATTGAAATGCGCAAAGCCTTGAATTGAGGTGTTCCGTGGCTGACTCGTGTGTTTAGTGGTCTGTTGTTGTGGGAGGGTAGCAAAAGATTGGCAAAGTGGAGTGATTTTCCCCATACACAAGAAGGAAGACAGGAGAGCATCCACTAACTACCGCGGCATCTCTCTCCTGCTCCTTGGAAAAGTGAATGCCAAGTGCCTTAAAGGAAGACGCCGCAAAATAGTTAAATCAAAGCTGGATGATACCCAGTGCGGTGTACATCCCGGCCGTAGCACCACAGACCAAATTTACATTCTCCAGCAAATTTTCGATGTCTACAGTTGTTTTGTCGACCTTGAGAAAGCATACGACGGGGTTCCTCGTGAAAAGCGTTGGGGAGTGTTGCTGGAGTCGTGTTGACGGCCGCCTGTTACTGGCCGTCAAGGCATTGTATTCGTGCTCAGGAGTTCGTGTCCCTGTCAGCGGAGTTAAATCACAAGCTATGGGCGTTGGACTTCGAGAAGGGCGTGTGCTATTACCACTCTTCATATTCTAGATGAATTTGGTAGGCAGTCACTGCCGAGTCGACGAAGGTGTCACTGTTGGGAGTTGCAGGATCAACCGTTTACTTTTTGCGGCCGATCTGGTGCTGCTTACATCTTCTGAACAGGGTCTTCAACAAACACTTAATCGGTTTTCTGTACAAATTTAAATTACAAAATTGAATGGCAATGTTTCGTTTCAAAGCTTGCACCGACATACCCTCATAGCTCCGTTCACATTCCCATGCGAGAACTTAACAGCCGTTATGACGTTTGACCTTCTCAGGCTTTCACCCTGACCTCACCACCTTCATTTCCGAAGAATTTCAACGACGAAACCTGAACTCCGGAGCGCGATCAGGTTCTCCTCCGCGCAAGCGCGCCGCAGCGTCCCAGGACTCAAAACCACCGTCTCCGAAACGAAGGAAATAGGTCTGCCGTGCCATGGCAGGCAGTGCCACTTGTTCGACCCCGTGCGCTTTCACGGCCTCTTTCATTGTTTTTTTTTTCTCTCTTTGTTTCAGTTCTGCCACGCGAGAAAGTGACGCGCGTGCATGTGTTAACGAGATAAGCGTGCACAGCTGTTTGAAGTTTTTCAAAATCTGACCCTTCCGTTTTGGCTCGGCGCGCACGCTCTTACGTCGCACGTTAACTATGCGCTACATCGCTGTTGCACTATCCAGCAGTCGATGTTTACTTTTTACGTACCTCATGCAGCTGACTGCCAGTGTACTTCCAAACACACGTCATCGATACCGCAAGCCTCTTAGGAAAAATGTCGATTTTACTGTTCTTGTTTAGGCAAGAAGATACGTTTTCTAATTTCATACCCGACCCGAATTTAACGATGCGAACCATCGATTTGGTGTTAGGTGGTCACGCGGTAACAAAAAACCGCTCCCGAGGCAAGTTCAGTGCAGGCATCCGCTAAAGATGGCTAACCTCTGTCGTAATCGGTTGTATACCTTCTTTAAACAAATATTATAAACTTGAAAGTGAAAAATTGCCCTTGTCTGTCCGTTATTTGTTCCAGTGTCATAGTTGGCCGAAACGTCTCTGGACGCGAAGCCGATTTTCTTCGCGTCTCCAGCTCACGCGCCACTTACTGTCTGTTGTTTTGGGCCAGTACCGGCCAACCGGTCAGAGCGCCTGAAACCTTTTGGTTTGAAAGTAATGCTTGTGCAGTAGAGTGTTTCTTTGCTTGTTGTTGAGCTTTAAAAGCGCACCGTAGTCGCAGCTTGTGGATAATTTTGCGGTGATTGTAAAAATAACCTTGCGTCTGACGTCACTAAGATTGCGCCGAACGTAGGCTTCTAGACCAAAACAAGATGGCAAGGGTAATGGAAGGTAAAAATTAGAAGTTATTGAGGCCATGAACCTCTGATGAATGATATCAGGATTGAAGCTGAAACCTAATCAGTTTGTTCGCTTGGTCTATAACGTTTCGTGTGGTTAATGGAATTATTGATATTTTGGGGCAAATGAAATGCTTTTCTGTTTTAAAAAAGGTATAATGGCTGAAAATCTGATAAAAGGTGTTAACACGCAGCATATTTGTGCGTTTTTCAACAACTTGCCCGGCAAAAGCAACCTTGTTCGATGTGTTTGAAAAGCGCAGGGGGCGTTGCCTTCCCCGCTAAATATTATGCATAACAAATTTCTCGGGTAGTTATATGGGCGGCTTAAATGTTACTGCCACGGAAACTTCAACCGGTCATGGACGATCTCGCCGTATATGGTGGTTTCCTTATACGTCACCGGAAAATATCCAATCAGCTGCGAAGTTCCTCTTGCGCTGAGAAATTACAAGACAGTGAAACGCTATGTTGCGCAGCGTTTAGAGTGACGCAAATAAAATGGTGCGGGTCTATGTTTGTTCTGCTGTCAAAAAATAGTTTTATTTTTAGTTTTTTTCGCTTGTTATCAACTGTACGTGCCGGAAACGCAGGGTGACACTGTTTTCGTTATCGCGAGAAGTGGGTGAAAGTTTTCGCGCCCTAATATTAGGACGCAATACGTGGATGGTTCGGCCCAGCACTGCGACGAAGCTGCGTACCGCTGGACTTCAACACCGATCTCCAGTGCCGGGCAGCGTTGCTTACCAACAGCTTCCGTGAAACAACTAATCATGTTTGCGTGCTGGGCCGAATGCGTTTAAATTTCCGTTGTCAAGCGGTGAGCGAAATGTCCTCTAAAATTTGCCGTGCCTCGGTATTCGCGCCCCGACAAGCAGCTTGGGCCGCGCCTCGTTTTATTCGATCGCACTGTTACTAGTAATTAAGCATACCGTGCGGTATTGGCTCGCTGTGTTTGCACCGATGAACAAAATAAAGCATTAACAACGTTTCTGGCGTCTGCCCGCTTTGCTTGATGATATTTTGTGTGCTGCAATTCTATCTTCCACCGGCTTTTTCCCTCTGCTCAATATAGTTCTTTGGAGTGCGCAAGCACGATTTTCATTTGCTCTCTTCAGGAATTCGTAGGTGTATTACAAGATGTGAAAACTGATTGTGCGTCCGCGTAAAATGCCTTCGTGTCGCTTCAACACAGTTTTTTGCGAATGTAGGATTTATCCTTTACCAGTGCCAAGTGAGGACAGGACCACTGACTTCATGTTGTAAAACCGCGAGTTAAACAAATTAACCACAGTTCGGAACAGCCACTGAAGTGAAACGCTGAAGATATTTTGTAACTTTTCGCTTATGACTAAGCCTTCCGAGTGCGTGTTTTTAGACGTTCCGATAAAGCTTGAGGATCTGATATCTTGTGGAGTCGTCAGATTTGGGGCAGGGATTGTTTCTGGATTACGTATGACTGATGTGTTCTTACGTTTCAAGTGAAAAAAAAACACCTCCATGGTTCTTCCCGATTTCGATTGACATGTGACCCAGATCTTTCCTTCGCGAGTTCCTGTGATGGCCAATGATTCTTTAATCGTTTTTCCTGTGCGCGTCCTGGTGATGTGTTCATTTGACAGTCCGTTCTGCTGGCCCAGCTGTTCCAAACCTGGGGTACATTTGCCTATCTGAAGGGGTACGTTTATTGTACAGCCGCAACAAATCAACTTCGAGACATAAAAACGGAGTCTACCTTTATAGTTTCAAAATTCAGTAGATTTGACTTCACTCATCTTTTTTAGCGTAAATTTTAGTGGTACATGCTCATCTGTTGAAATGCTGAAGGGGTACATGGTCAGAGAAAGATTGGGAACCCCTGTTCTGAGCGATGGTTAACTTCCAAGCACATGGCGAAAGGTTGAAATCCTCTGCAACTTCTGCAGTCGATGGTAAGCGTAGATTTTGGCCTTTAAAACGTAATCACATTCAGTGTTCCAGTGAAAATAGAGCCGCTCTGAACGTGAGCCATAACAATTTCCCCTTATTTTCAATGCCACTCGCCAAGCTTGAAACGTCGAATCGATCGGAATACGTTCAGTGTTGTTAAATCCCGTCCATACAGTAGTTTCACATCCCGTGATGACAAACCCCTTGCCTGTCACACTTCAGTTAGGAGTCCGTTCAAAAAGACCTTTGCTTCCGCGTTGCTTCGACACTCAAAACTTCACTTCGAGAAATTGTGCGTCCCGCAGTCGAAAAACAAATCCATTCTGGTAAATTTTTTCCAGGGATGTCCAGAACCTATTTTTTCGGAATAACAACATGCGCGAATCTTACAATTTCTTAACGTCAGACAAAATGCACTACTCATTTTCATAATACTTCTTGCTATAACGTCAACTTAATTCAAATAGCCCCCCGTTGTGTCGAGAAACACGATGAAAGAATAGGCGCCAACAAGGGGACAACCTTGCCTTGCAAAGTGAATAATGACTTTGTACGGCGCTTCTAGTTCTCATCGCAACGTAGTGCAATTACCAGTAAAATCTTTGTAATGAACCAAACGTGCACAATAAATAACACATACAGCAGCAAGCATGATACGGCGAGGCATACGCTGAAGACGCAACCGCCCATAGTTGCATCTTACAGCCAGGGGCGTAACAAGGGGGGCACAATTCCCCGGGCGCCGAAAAGTCCCAAGTACTTTCTTGAATACATTTACTTCCGAAAGACTCAGGTTCGAATACGGGGGTGCCAAACTGGTTTCTTGCCGCGGGCGCCATCTAACCTCGCTACGCCCCTGCATACAGCAAACGCCGTTCCCTGAACCCCTTTACGAAGAGAGGATAAAGGAAAGAAACAGGAGCATGACAACGGAATGCAAATGAGTACCAGAGTCACTTCCTAGTGGGGAGACCTTTCACATCGGTTCGTTTGTGAGAGGCGTCAGTACATCAGTGAGACCAATCTCAAAAGATATATGTTTTCATGTTTAAAGCACTCACGATTAGGAACAACACATCTACAGAAGAGGGAGCATTAGTCACCAGCCAACAAACACACCTTCCTTGCTCTTTTTCAAAAGCTGTTGAGTATTAGTACGATGACGTTACCAAAACATATCGTATGTGTCTTAAAAGCGTTGTTTTCCTCATGTGTTTTTAGTGATTCAACGTCCAGACGTAAGCAGAGGTATCGGATGATACTAGACCGAACACAACACGGCAGCAATGGTCTATGCATCTGTCAACACAATCAAGTGCATCAGTCATGTCAAAGCCTCTTGCGAAATTTTCATTTTTGCACAGAATCTGGTCGGATGTTTCAAACACAACTGCTCTATCCACGTCCAGCACAAACGAACATCGTTTCTACAGCTCTACGCCACATTTCTAAAGTTATTATCGTTTGCTCGACACCATTGTGGGGTTGGGAAATGGTGGTATAAGACTTTCTTTGTGTAGGCGTTGAAATCATAAAAAACTAAGTCAGTCTCTTGTTGGCAACAGCAGCCACTCAAGGGTTTTAGCGTGTCACGAAACGCTTTCCAAACTTTTTTGATTGCTATCAACAGGTGAAAATTACAGTAACTTAAGTTTAAACAAATGTTGCTTATCTCGATTCTGTCGCAGGATCGGGAGCGCTTATAATGGGCCAAACGCAGCAGGTCACATGAACAGCAGCAGTAGCAGGCGCCCACGGCGATTAGAAAAAGAAGACCAAACCGAACAAAACCAAAAGTGACGCGGGAGCAGGAAGGTTATTACGGCCTTTCTTCGGCTTCCTGCGGTTAAAATTCTCTGTGTAGAAAACTTTCTTTTTTTAGTACACAACATAACCTCAACCCGTTGACGGTATAATAGAATTATTTTTCCCTGCATTGATTTCCTGCGGCAAAAGCAGCAAACCAAACGCAGGGTTTTTTCCCAAGCGACTTCAGTCATCACAGTGCACCAACGGCGGTTCTGCTGGCTGCTGTCTGTTCAAACATATCCCAATTTATTTTTTCGGAGCAGTCGATTTCACGTTTTCAGTTTTGTCAAACTTAGTAATGTGCGGATTCCGCACGTAAGCAGATTCGAACCTGAACAATGAAATAAGCAAGGCAGCCTTTTGGTTTGGTTCAAGTCAGCGTATAAGCCCATGGACGCCAAATCATTCAGTACAGTATATCCCTTAGGTACTAGCAGGCAAACCAACACTATAACATTGCTTCCACCGTTCACGCGCTTGCAAGTGACTGTATCTATGCATCGGTTGAGACGAAAAGAACAATAACCACGCAAAGCACTTTAATTTTTCTGTCAAACGTTGACCATGTATATATACGAGGCGAACATCAGTAGCGATGACAACAAAGCTTTGCGGAATCGCCTTAAATCATGTCAAGCCAGTTCATCGTACGACAACATCACGCTAGCCACATTCTTTATTGCATCTGCAAGCTTCGTTCGATGGCCTCGCGCATTTCAGCGTCCATTGTGTGCGCGTCGGCCCCGTTGACGTCCATGGACGGATCGGAATGCTTCATCAGCTCTTGCAGCGTGGACCAGTTCGCGTTGTGGCTCCACGAGCAAGCAAGTTCGTTGTCGTGGTTGCGGACAGCGTCGAGCAGCACTTCCATTTCATCCTGCACAGCACTGACATTTCGATACGTGGGAAATGAAAATGGCGCTTTGCGATACGACTGAACGAGAATTAGTTCTTTTATACGTGATCGTGACACTGATTGTTATTTTAGTCTTCCTCTAGCTCAATGCGATTTGTGTTTAATTAGAGCAAGAGAACGAAATATTTCTGGGAATTCATGCCACAGGTTTACGGGATTAGTAACGAACAACGTTTCCATTTAGGATAAGAATAAAAAACAACAAAAGCGCCTCAAAAACATATATCAGGTAAAGTTTTCAACGTCCCTCTCTTGACAATTTGACTAAATTTTCCAAACTAGTCGACGAGCCTTCAACTTTTCTCATCACGTCGTTAATGCGAATGGTGCCATAAAGCGTTGCCGAGGGGCGCTTTACATGTACATGGAGTTTGCTAAAGACTACTGCTTGCACGACGTCATCCCTTCCTATCTTTTGTCAAAACCGAGTGACACAATAGTGACAGTTTTCCGAATTAACTTTTGCGCAATAAGCCGGAACATAAGAGCCTTGGCATTAATAGCGCACAAGGACACAGGCAATCACGCCGTTTTGTTTTCGAACCCGTTGCAAGCTGACTTCACAAAACGTCAAAGCAACAACTTAATAAAGCATGTCGAAGTGGCTTGCCTATAAATTGCACGTATCACACTGTAGGTTGTGACAAAGCCTATTCCTACAAAGCCTATTCAAGTACTTACTGTCAAATGCAATTTCGGCATTTGTTTAAAACCACGCATACAATGTGATAAAAGCTCGTGTCACTTTAAAGCAATCAATTCTTTTGATATTGCGCCCTTCAATGACACCTCACTCAAAAACAAATTAATTACATTATTTCAAACAAATGCATCACCAATCGACTAAAACCAAAACTAACCTTCAATGGGATGGTATCATTGATTGCCAAATAAATCAAAACGTGAAAGTCAGACAAAGCATCAACCAGCTTGTGTTCAGGAAACTGGTTAAGATACTTGGAGAGAGCAGAGATTGACTGGATTTGGCCAATGCTTTCACGATTGCCAACTGGAAAATCAGTTACAGTGTTGCTACATGTATAGCAGGGCTCCCTTGAAAATGCTGTTGGCACCTAATGAAAGAAGTAGAGTTACGCGAGCCTGAAAGTAGAGGTAAGATTTGTTAACCTTTTTATGCTACGCATGATAAAGCATTTGTCTTTGCATGATCTGATAATCTCATGGATGCAAAAACTTTTAGAAAAAACAAGCAACCACACATCTTACATATGCTTATGTTGCGATCGGAAAAGCCCCGAGAGGCATATGCCCAAAGCTTCGCACTGTGGCAGCAAGCAACAATAGAGTTCACATGCCACGATCACTCCATTATTGCTAGTTCGCGCCACATTAATATATTATTGTTCTTTGCACACATCCCATTCGTGGTGAATCACACAATCAACGCAACGCCAACGGAGAGGTTGCAACACTTACAATGGCTCTAATTCAGGGGTGGGCGATTAATTTGGGTCGGGGGCCACTTTGAAAAAGCCATGTTTAGTAGAGGGCAGAACCTTCTAATGCAGTGGTTCTCAACCTATTTTGGCCCATGGACCACCTTACAAAAAAAATTATGTGATGGACCACTTTGCTGTGCAGACACCTTATGAACAACTGGTTCGATTTTTGTACATAGGTCAGTGAACGTTTCATCATGAATTCATGAAACTCTCTGTGGACATTAGAGATTCCAGGTTGACCACTGCTGGTCCATCTGGAAGTCTATTCTAAACACATGTTGTATCCAAATGCTTGGGATGCATTCATTGGTTCAGTTATTAAAGCACTTTGCAGTGTGATGGCCACAGCACAGGCTGAAAATTCTGTGTTCCTTTGCTGAGACCACGTAAGTCAAAAATAAATTCCTTTTTAAATGACCAAAAATACTTAAGTCAATTTGTCACAATGTCTAAAACATAGACCAGTGAATACTTCTGCATTGCGTTTTATTACTACTGTGGGACAAATGACTGAAATGTCTCAACAAAAACCAGCATAAAGTTAAAGTTGTGCCATCTAAATTCCATCAAACATGTAGGCTGTCAACTGCAGACAAAGCAGTTTTAGAACATATTTTTAATCCATAGTAACAGATATATTGTAGGTCTTTAACACTTTATACATGTAAGCCATAGTTTTGCAGAAGCTGAACCAGTAAAAGCAGCATTAGAATAATTAATTTTAACAATTGACTTTGCCCCAAAAAAGCTGACAAGCTTCTATTTGTGTACAAGTTTATCAACATGCCATTAAGAGTTCATGAATTTGATTAAATGATGGTCTCAGTATTGTCATTTTGATGAATATTTCATTTTGTATACCAATACTGGTGATATGAACTGATTTGCCTAAAGGGATATTGCATAAGGCCAAATAAATTTTTAACAAAAGTTCAGCTGTTTCTAGTGGCGGTATATACTTGAAGAAACAAACCACAGAAAAGTTATATTAAAACAAACTATTAAAAATTACGTGTTTGGTGGCCACCCCTACACATTAAATAAAAAAAATCATGTAAATAAAAACACCCGATTAATTTAATTTTTTTAAATCATGATTTTTACCAACCCTGCTTGCACACACGTCTCATGTCAAACCCAAGAAGCTTTATCAGAAGTTTGTTAAACTGCATACAATACTTTACAGTGATGCATTAAGTAGTACATTTTTTCAACACAGTTTAGAACAAAATGCACTGCTGAATATCATGGACATAACAATGCAAAGTTTTCACTAAGCATCAGTTCAACAATACACAAAACACAGCAGCAATCAGCACACTTACATCCACTAGAAGGTATTCTAATGGTAATGGACGAGCTAGCTTAGTCACTTCATTTCCATATTTATCTTTTTCTTTGTAGTAAACATCCGCAACAAATAATTCCGGGGTACTTTCACGAATGTAACCAAGTTCTGGAGCATCAATAGTTGGCATGAGACAGTCATCCGCCACAAGAGCCATGCACTGGTTTGAAACCTTATAACAGCAAAGAAATAAACGAATTACAATTACATCAAATCTTGATCATATTTGTCAGTTAAGTAATCATGCATGTGTGGTTATCAAAAGTTGAGCACAAAAGTAAACAACACAATTAAATTTACCAAAATCCAACCACACCTCTTGGGAAAATTTCATTATTGTCTACTTTACCCCACTTTTTTCCTATGGCAACAAAAATTGTAGCTACTAACCTGATATCCCTCAAATGATATTTGAAGATCTTGGTCACCAGACACAACAACTGTTGTGAATTTTGATCCATAATATCCATTTGAAGCAAGTCTGCAAGGATTTGGATGGTTGTTTTGAAAACAAGCAGCAGTAACACATTCTTCAGCAGATAAGAAGTGAGTTTTAGGGTTGCGGAAATTTTGTACGGTGCCAGTTTTTCGATTTTCAGCCACCAAATCAGTTAAAATCCAGCCAACACATCTCAAGCCAAGTTTTTCAGCAATGTAATCAACCACTTTTTTATTTGGATCATCATGAAACCTCAACGAGTTCACAGAACTTTCCTGAGGTGGTTCATATATTGCACAGACTTCTGCTTTAATTCCAAGAGGGACTTCAGAGTGTTGTTTATACCTGCCATACAAAAACCCCATCCGTTGGTGGCCAGTTGTTCTCCAATAATTTAAGAACTTGTCCATTATTGCAGGATTTTCAAACACTATGTTATCAACATGACGGTATCGCTGCCGATTTAGTGTGACAGAAGATGGAAGATCAACAACAGAGCACTTTGATCCATCTGGATTAATTTTTGATGCAGCTTTGAAATTTTCCAGTTTGAAGTATTTTCCTTTGTCAACACCAGATGTTTGCTTTCTCATGTATGCATGGAAGGAGAGAAATTTAATTTCTTTTTCTGCCAAATACTGTTCATCCCAAGGTTCAATGGATAAATCATCTAGTTTAAACATGGAAGCTGAGGTCTGATTTCGTCTGATTCGTCCTTCAGCTTTCCACAACTCCACATCAATTGAATCTTCTTTTACAACTGGTGTGTTAGCTGAGCCAGGCCTTGAACTCATGCTTCCACTTAAATTAAGAAATAGCATATCACCATGATGAAGGTGTGCAGTTTTTAACTTCATTCTAAGAGCTCTTTCTAGTTCAGTTTGCTTATGCCTATCTCTGTACAACCTGACATCAGCTGGTGTACAGCCAAACAATTTTCCAGTTTCATCAAACAATGAATCAAGTGTATCATCTTGTGATATCTCTAATCGCTTTGTTCCTTCACTAGACTGAATTCGAATAATCATGTCAGCAAGAGTATGCTATCACCTTAGTGAAAACATATAAAAATGTTAAAAATTGATCGGAACTTAAATACACATGTTAAACTCATTTAATAACAGAAATACACCAGCGTACAATTGTTAGGTCAACTGTATGATCCTAACATATGCTGATTTTGGAAATCATATTAAAAGAATTTCATGGCTTTTCAAAAAGGAAATATTTTAGCAAAAAATTAATTCTTTTGCATCTGGTACGTTTCGAGCATTTTTGCACCAAAACAACCTGATCGCATGTGGTTTTTCGCGAGCATAACTCTGGCACCGAAAGTGGTAGAAAGCTGTTCAAAGGCTCAAAAGACTCGGCAAGTCTTGTAGTTTGCTATGAAAAAAACTTTTGGGTTGGGGTTGCGGATTTTTTATGGGTGACATCATAAGTGGAGGACTTCTAGGCCATAGGTTCTCAAAGTGCTCCGTATGGAGCCCCAGGGCTCCGCGAGAGAAACCTCGGGGCTCCGCCAGCTGTTCGTTTACTTATGTTTTTATTTTTAGAAATTTATTGTGGGGCTCCGTAAATTATGGTCAATCTCTTCATGGGCTCCATAACACCAAAAGTTTGAGAACCCCTGTTCCAGGCCACCTTGGTCCACTTCACCTGCCCCTAGGCCCAAACCGTTAGATGGCAGTATTTCACCAAAGTTTTTATTGGAAACTAGGCTACAATCTGAGTCTTTTGACACTTTGGATGACCTGCTAAGGTTTCAAGTTTGAAAGTTATGATCTAAAGTATTCAAATAATTGATTACTCCACTGATTAGATAATTGATTAATTTGTTTATTTTAGATCATAACTTTTGAACCAGAAATGGTAGGAAGTCGATCAAGGTCTCAAAAGATGCAAATTCTAGCATAGTTTCCAATGAAAACTTCAGTGAAATACTTCTATCTAGCACAGCTATGTCCAACCCAAATGGCTTACAGAGCCAAAAATTACATCATTATCTTGACCAGGGCCGCACATTAAATGACATATTGAGGCCACACATGGAATGGCTTACTTTGATCTTGGCAAACTAAATTTAGTTTAAGCTAATACATTGAAAGTGCTAGAATCCTAACTGCAATGGTAACAGATATGATAAAGTGGCATTGAGGACCACGCGCATCAAAAATGTCAAGTTCAAGATTATCAAAATAAGAACAGGTTGTGAAGTATGTAGGCTACTTATACTACAGCAAAAACCTCAACTGGGTCACATACGGCTGACGGGCCACGGGTTGGGCATAGCTGATCAGCAGTTGGGCCCAGGTCAGGTACCAGCAGCCAAAATGGCCAAAAACCTACCTTGGTTATGACGTCACTTACAAAAAAAACAAAACCCAAAACCCCCAATTTTTTTTTCATTGCAGACTCGAAGACTTGCCTAGTCTTTTGAGGGTTTGAACAGCTCTCTAGTGCAATCAGCTGAGGAGCTATGCGGTTGGTAAGTCAACTGAAATATCCTTGGTTTTTCCCCGATTTCCAAGTACGATAAATTCGTAGACTGGCAGCCAATGTGTTGAGGTCATTGTCTTATCTCAAGGAAAAATGCAAGGCAGCACTCAGACAGAAAGATGTTTAGAACTGCATTACACCATTCAAAGCAAACAGAAGAGTAATGGTCGCATGTGTGGACAATGTTCCGCAACTGATAGACAATTATTGTGCCACAGAGACAGTATGCATGGCAAAGGTAATTTACAATGCACACCATCACAACAACTTTGAATTTACATTTTATTTGGCTACTCTACTGGTTTGCAAAAGTTTTTTCAGAACTTTTAGAAGCATTTTGATATCCCATTCAAGAAATCTCCGTGTGTCAAGCTGCCAAATATCAGAGGTGTCAGGTAGCAAGCATGTGGACAGATCTAGCATTGTGCAGTAAACTTGCAGATATTTGTCTGATACGGATAGCCTCATATTCAAGATAAATGCACAAACAAGTTAGGGCAATTCAGCTATGTCAGGTGTTCCCAAGCTTTTCAGTGTCATAGACCTTGTGATGACTTTGCTGAAAGCTGTGGACCCCTTTAACACTTTGAGAGCCAACGCACGATATAGTCGTACCTAGATTTCTGCCTAAAACCAGCAGTTTTTGGTTGCCTTACCAACGCCATAGCTCCTCTACCGATTGCACTAGAGAGCTGTTCAAGCCCTCAAACGGATCGGCCAGTCTTCTAGTATGCACTTGAAAAAAAATCTTTTTGGTTGGGGGTTGCGGATTTTTTGTGACTGACGTCATAAGTGAAGTAGTTTTGGGGTCATTTTGGCTCATGTTACCTGGCCTAGAACCCAACCGCTAGGGCAAAGTATTTCGCTAAAGTTTTCATTAGAAACTCGGCTCTAATCCAAGTCTTTTCAGCCTTTGATTGAAATTCTAGTGTTTTTGGTTCAAAAGTTATGATCTAAAATATACAAATTAATTAATTATCTAATTAGTCAAATATTTTTATTACTTTAGATCATAGCTTCTGAACCCGAAACCCCAGCAAGTCATCCAAAGTATCAAGACTCGGATTGTAGCCTAGTTTCCAATGAAAACTTCAGCAAAATACCACCCTCTAATGGTTGGCGCCGAGGGCCAGGTAAAGTGGGCCAAGGTGGCCTAAAATCCTTCCACTTATGACGTCACTCACAAAAAATCTGCATCCCCCAAGCAAAAAATTTTTTTGAGTGCAGACTAGAAGACTTGCTGTGTCTTTTGAGCCTTTCACCAGGTCTGTAGCGCTGACCAGACCGGAGAAATTCCTGCGCAAAGCCACGTGTGTTTCGGCGGTGTTTTCTCGAAAATCCCCGAAAGCGGCCGGATGCCATGAAGTGTTAATAAAACCAGTCAGTGCTTTATAAGTGGTCTCTTCAAGAAAAGGTTTGTCATCTGCTTTGTGCGCCAAAATCATGAATGTCCCATAGAACTTATCACATACAAAATTGGCATTGTTGCATAACAATCAAATTATCTAAAGAATGGAACTGTGTGTAACAAGTGCTCCCTAAAGGCAAGATAATTGCATAATAATTAGTAATTAGGTAGAAAAAATATGAAAGGGTTGTTCACCTAGCATTGACATTTTCAGCAACATTGTTGCCCAATGGTGAAATGTGCCACCAAATTTTCAAAATTGTGTGACATTTGAAACAACCTGGTGACAAAAAAGAAGCTTGGTTCCAGACATAAATCTGGTGAAATTTTATATTTTCCAGTGAATTAAAAAAAATTTTCCAGGTATCATCCAGCTAACTTTTTCTTTTTTTAACAAAGAATTCGGCAACACTCTATAGCTCACTTTCTCATGCAGGATTGTGGAGCTGGAGCCAAAAATTTTAGATGCCTGGTACTGGTGTCAGAGCCGGAGCCTAAAATGTGAGTTATGGCTCTATAACCCTGCTCCAAAGGGATCATTACAGGTAGGTTAGCCCCGCCATCCTGCAGGGTACAGCCCACTCGCGACATAGTCAGTGTGAGAACCAGGGTTGACAGGTTGAGGTCAGAGTTAGTTACAGTGGTTAAAAATAGGGTTTAGGTCAGGGTTTAACTTATTTTTCTGCCAATCAGTGTTGCGATCAGAGGGCCCAAGTGGCAAGCAGGCAAAGCTTCACAATGTGGCAGCAAGTAACAGCTGAGATCACATGCCATGCATATTCTATCACTGCCTGTTCGTTACACATGCGGGTACTATTCTTAGTAAAGATCGACCAATATTTGGGTTTCACCGATATATCGTTATCGGCCTGAGTAGGTGTTGACAATACGCTGTTATATTCCTTACACATCCAGACAACTTGTGCAAAAAAACACAATGAAGCAAGTCAACACAGTTATCTTACAGCAACGCTGGCCGGTGCAGTTTCACAAACAAACAGGATTAACCATGGAGCATGCGTTGGCCGTCGCAGCTGAAACAAAAGCATCATCAGGAAGTTTCGCAATGCTTGAAGCTACCATGTGTAAGTATTGTGTATGAATAAACTCCCATTTTACTTAGGAAGTTTTAGCAGCATGAAAAGTTTGAGTGGAACTTAAAGTGCAGAAGTCCAATCGATGCTTACTTTAGCACAGATTAATGAAAAAAAGCTTGCACAAAAAATGAAGTGCGCTATCTTAACACTTTCAGAGCTGAGGTACGATATATTCATACCTAGATTTCAGCCTAAAACCAGCTGTTTTCGTTTGCCTTACCAACGCCATAGCTCCTCCGCCAATTGCGGTAGAGAGCTGTTCAAGGGCTCAAATGGATCGGCCAGTCTTCTAGTCTGCACTTGAAAAAACTTTTTTGGTTGGGGGTTGCAGATTTTTTGTGAGTGCCGTCATAAATGAAGTAGTTTTGGGATCATTTTGGCTCATGTTACCTGGCCTAGGGCCCAACCGCTAGGCCAAAGTGTTTCGCTAAAGTTTTCATTGGAAACTAGGCTTGAGTCTGAGTCTTTTGAGCCTTTGATCGACTTTCTAGTGTTTCTGGTTCGAAAGTTATGATCTAAAATAAACAAATTAATTAATTACACTGGCAAACACAATTTTTGGTGCTCAAGGTTTTAGAGCTGATTTAGACTAATTTTTGGTCACTGATTTCAAAAATTCGGTCCGTTAATTTCTATCAGGTCAACTTTTTAAGTTATTCAAGAATTTTGATTTTTGTGAAGGCCTTGGTGAATGGTTTAGCTCTACTCTTAGACTTCCCTGTGACATCACAGATTTCAATTCATGTGCTATCTGTGGCATATCTTAATTATCCATTGTTTGTTTGTGACGTCATAAATGTTAAAGTAGGCTACTGTACATTACGTTTAATTGCTTGCATAATGCATGACTGCAGGTCCTCTCTTTTATTCTTGTTCATGACTTAAAACTCGTTAATATTACAGGTTGCTTTAGTTTATAAGAATCTTGATTATGGTTACATCATCAAGAAGACGCTGTTTAAATGAACCAAATGTTTTCTGCTATATCTGTGGCGAATACACTTTACAGCATAACAAGAAAACAATCAGTGATTTTGTTAAGCGTGCTTATCTCGCCTACTTCAAAGTGTTGATCAAGACAAGCCTCAGGCACCCCACATTGTGTGTAAACCTTGTGTAGAACATTTATGGCAATGGACAAACAAAAGTAGAGAAAGCCTATGGTTTGCTATTCCAATGGTGTGGCGAGAGTCAAAAGATCCCTGCAACGACTGCTATTTTTGTGCATTGAAAACTAAAGGCATCAATAGGAAGCATAGGAACTCTTTGACATGTCCAAACTTAAACTCAGCAATCAGGCCAGTTCCACACAGTGAAGAACTTCCTGTTCCAGTTTTTGAAGGCTTGCCGTAGCTGGAATCTTCTCTTTCCAGTGAAGAGGAGGACATTTCAATTGACAGTGATAACACCCTAGCAGATAACGATTTTCCCCCATCTCTTTTATCCCCGCAACTCGAAACGTCATGAAGAATACTTGCCATATGTCATCCAAGAAAATGAGATTGTGTACTGTAACAATGTTGAAGGTCTTCTAAAAAAGCTCGGAGTCGTCTTTGAATATAATCCTAACGATTGGCAACTTTTCATTGAAAGCTGTAAAAGAAGTTTGTATTGTGTTCTTCTGTATAATGGTAACGCTTTTGGATCTATTCCTCCTAGGCATTTAACAACTCTCAAAGAAAAATATAGCGAAATTAAATTTGTACTGGAAAAAATTTTATACTACGAACACAACTGGATCATTTGTGTTGATTTAAAAATGGTTGGATTTCTACTTGGTTTGCAGTGTGGTTATATGAAGTTCCCATGCTTTCTATGTTTGTGGGACAGCAGAGCTAGAGCCCAGCACTGGATAAAACAAGATTGGCCTGTAAGAGAAAAATTGGTGCCTGGTGAGAAAAATGTTCAAGCCCACCCTCTGGTGGAAAGATCCAAAATCATTTTACCTCCCCTTCATATCAAGTTGGGTATCATGAAACAATTTGTAAAAGCACTCAACAAGGATGGTGACTGTTTCAAATATATTTGCACCAAATTTCCAGGATCAACGATAGAAAAATTAAAAG